>Ga0194053_10000451_pt1 | contig 31509 bp, 35 predicted proteins | sample SepL228m_MetaG_FD_161684 | JGI IMG/M metagenome (GOLD analysis project Ga0194053, IMG submission 161684) | Anoxic zone freshwater microbial communities from boreal shield lake in IISD Experimental Lakes Area, Ontario, Canada - Sep2016-L227-8m | ecosystem: Environmental > Aquatic > Freshwater >... | reverse complement strand
TGGCAGTACAATCACACGAGAATACATTCCGTACTAAAAATGCCGCCCATGCAATTTGCGAAAAAATTGGCGGCGGGATACAATTCAGCTAACAAGGTTGGTGTATGACAAAAGGGGTCCAGTACAAAGCCATCTTGTTATCAAGATGTTTGAAATGTATGCCACAGGAAACTACTCGTTGGAAACTATCCGTAGTGAAGTTACCAACTTGGGTTTGTTAAGTCTTAAGGGTTATAAGCTCTCAAGGAGTTGTATTGAGAACATACTGAAAGACAGCTTCTATTGCGGTACGGCAGTCTCAAAGAAATATGGTACATGGACACATAAATATCCTCGCTTAATTAGCAGGGAGCTTTTTGATAAATGCCAAGAAGTAAGAGATGGAAAGAATAGAAAGCACTCAAAGTTTGTTTCAAGAGACTTCATATTCAAAGGGTTACTTACTTGTAAAAACTGTGGTTGTACCATGACGGCAGAAATCAAAACTAAGAAAAGCGGACTTACTTTTATCTACTACTCTTGCACGAATGCCAAGAGAATATGCAAACGCCAATATGTGCCTGAAAAGACGCTCCTGAAGCCCGTTTACGAGGTTTTAGAGCGTTTTGAGGGCATAACGGAGGCTACACAAAACACGCTTGTTAAAGAACTTAGAGATACTACTGAACATGAAGTAGCATTTCATAAAGCACAGATAAACCGCATCAGAAGCCAATATGACCAACTTAAGAAGAAAGACGACAGGTTACTTGAAATGTACCTTGAAGCCGATATGAGTATTACTAAGGACATCTATGACAAAAAGCATCAAGAGTATCATGACAAGATACAACTCTTGAACATTGAAATTGAAGAACACACAAAAGCAGACTATGACTACCAAACCACTGTAGCATCAGTGCTTTCTGTCGCTCGCCGTGCCAAATCAATCTTTGCAAGTTCTGAAGCGCACGAAAAAAGAGCGTTTTTGAACTACTTACTTCAGAACCCTACTGTAAACGGAAAAAAGCTAGAGTTTACAATGCGTTCTCCATTTAATCTGGTATTAGAATTAGCTTCTAGTCCTAACTGGCTCGACGTTGTGCGCGAGGTAATAACCTTTTGGAAGACCAATAAAGAGCACATTTATATCCCGAATTATAGGGATGGATTGTTTAAGATTACACAGCCGAGTGAGGCGGAGATGGCATTATATAACTAAATTAAAGCATGGACTGCTTAGTTGAAATTTGTGCTTGACTTCGTTTTTTATATAGTATATCATTCAAATATGCGTTTGAATGAATTAGCAAAACTTATGCGTACAGCTGGAGATGAAAGCAGGCTAAAAATCCTGTGTATTATCTTTGGTAAGAAAAAAGTATGCGTATCTGATATAGCGGAAGAATTGAATATGAGTGTGGCTATCATATCTCACCATCTTCAGGTTATGTCGAAAGAGGGATTGGTCGTACCTGTGCGTGAAGGTAAAAGGATCTGTTACGAGCTTCCAAAAGATAAGTTTGTAATGGATTTAAAGAAATTCGTTTGCAAGTACAAATAATTTATCAATTTATTAATAAGTATTAAATAATATAAAAATATGAATACAAAAAATCACAAGGTTATCGTTTACTCAACACCAACTTGCCCCTACTGCGTATATGCAAAAGAATATTTTAAGGAAAACAATGTTCAATTCGAAGATATTGATGTGACAAAGGATAGAGCCAAAGCTCAAGAGATGGTTACAAAGAGTGGTCAAATGGGCGTGCCTGTTATTGATATTGATGGGAATATTTTAGTTGGTTTCCAACCAGAAGCCTTCGAACAACTTTTGAAATAAATATATGAAATTACAAGAATTAAAAAATGAGGGCACAATTGATCGTTTGGTCCGTATATTAATAGCAGAAGTATTCATACTAGGTGCATATTTTTGGCTTGGTGGCGCATGGCAAATCGTATTTTATATTGTTGGTGCTATAAGCCTCATCACAGCTATTACTGGATTCTGTGCCTTGTATAAAGTACTTGGAATGAAGACATTCAAATCTGAATCAAAGCCAACATCTGTTTACATAAAAGCCATTTTTGCCGTTGCATTTATAGTTATTGCAATTGTTGGCAGTTATTACAGCGCATTCTTCACAAAGAAATTCTTCCTAGATGATTACAGTAGGATGAATAATTACTACAAACAAACTCTTTTCTATACAGGACAAGACAAGAGAGCTGAGGCTGTAGACAACTATGACAAGCTTATTGCTGAGTATTCAGTATTCCTCTCAAAATATACAACATATCACCCTTACGCTATTAAATCAGACAAGCAATTCAATACTGATATCGAAAAAGTATCAGGAATAATTAACTCATTAAAAGATAATGTATACACTGGAGATTTGAAACAGTCACACACTAGCTTTGAAGCAGTACGTCCAATATTTCAAGATATATTGAAGAGAAATAATTTCTCAATGCTTGCGGTCACTCTCGTAGATTTTCATGATGCTATGGAAAAGATTATTGCAGCCGCAGATGCAAAAGATGCTACAGGGTTGCTCGCTGTATATCCTGAAGTAGATTTAAAACTTAAAGCTGTTGAAGAACTTGTGAATGATTCTGAAATACAAAATATCAGGACCAAATTAGAGGAAACCGTAACTTTAGCAAAAGACGGAAAAGCTGATCTACTATCCGCAAAGGCTGCTGAATTAAAAAGTGCTTTTGTGAAGGTGTATCTCAAAAGAGGATAAGGAAAGAAAACAGACTTTCGTATTGTATTAGAGGTGAAAGGCTGAAAGAGACATCGAATCAATCTTTCTTTATTAATATAATCAATCAAAAAGTTATGAAAAAGACAACATTAGGTTTAGGGGTATTAGCACTTGTACTAGGAGTAACAGCGATATCAGCTGGCTCAGCTCTAGCTTACAGAGGTGATCCTACAGTAAAGGGCCCAAATTATTCAACAGAACGTCATACAGCAATGTTAAAGGCATTTGAGAATAAGGACTACACTGCATGGAAAAACCTTATGCAAAATCGAGGTATGGCAACAAAAGTTATTACTGAGGCAAACTTCGCAAAATTTGTAGAAGCACATAATCTCGCATTGCAAGGTAAAACAGCTGAAGCACAAAAGATTCGCCAAGAACTTGGACTAGGTCTACAAAATGGTTCTGGTAGAAATGGTGGCGGTATGATGAACGGTATGGGAATGGGAAGAAATTTCAATCGTTAAGAAAATATGAGCTCTACACCAGACTCCGGCATTTGTCGGAGTTTGATGTATATACAAGGGATATAGGATAAAATACACGTATGAGCGAAACTCTAAAATTAACTGATGAAGAAATAGTAGAAAAAGTTCGCTCAAACGATCGGGACCTTTATGCTGTGATTATTGAGAGATATAAAAACAAGCTTTTGAGATATGCTACAAACCTTGTACATGATAATGATAAAGCAAGTCATATTGTCCAAGACTCACTAGTAAAAGCATATATAAATCTCAATGGTTTCAATACCAAAAAGAAATTCTCGAGTTGGGTATATCGTATCGTTCACAATGAGTCAATGAATGCATTGAAGAAATATAAAGGTGAGGTGCCAATGCTAGAAGACTTTGATTTTGAAAGCGAACAGGATATTACAAAAGAATTCGAACAAAAAGAGACCGCGATATATGTAGAGAAATGTTTAAAATCAATACCGCTCATATATTCTGAACCACTTAGTCTGTATTATTTAGATGAAAAGTCATACGAAGAGATAAGTGATATTTTGAGGATTCCAATGGGTACGGTCGCCATACGAATGAGTCGAGCAAAGAAATTAATGAAACATATATGTCAAAAGAATTAAAAAACATAACAGACAATATCATGGATCAAATCCATGATGAGAAAATAAAGATGCGACCAAAAGCGTATTTTATACTTGGGTCCATACTCACTTTTGTAGGCCTTGTCTCTTCAGTGGTGGTTTCTGTATTTTTGGTTGGGCTTATAAGATTTTCTTTGCGTTCACATGGTCCGATGGCTAGTTACAGGTTAGATCAAATACTCTCAAGTTTTCCATGGTGGGCACCAGTGCTCGCTATTGTTGGATTAGTTCTGGGTATTTGGCTGCTTCGTAAATATGATTTTTCTTTCAAAGTTAATTTTAAAGTAGTTATCGTAGGTTTTATTTTGGCAGTTATTGTCGGCGGATGGATTATCGACAGCGTTGGATTAAATGATGTTCTTATACGTCGAGGTCCAATGCAGGGCATAATGCGACAATATATGCAGGATAATAATATTCAGGGCGGACAAGGTAACGGTCCTGGTTGGGGTAGGAATTTGAGGAATTAAAACGATTATTTTTTAGGCGGTCCCCACTGCCAGTGTGGCTTTTCTCCTTTCTTGTAACAGATAAAAATTAGAATAGCGGTCAGTACGATGATTGGCAATGCGAATGTTAGAAAATTACTTCCAGAATCAGGATTGCCTGGGATATCTTTTTCTCTGGTAAGAACGAGAGTTACGATAAGTCCAATATACGCAAGAACAACAAGCCAGCCTTGCCATTTTACTGGTGTCCAACCCCAGCCGTATAACTTTGCCTTGAACCAATGGTCTTGAGGATTGTCTTTCAAATAGTTTATATATTCTTTAATCATATAGTTGTATTTTACTAGATTATTTTCTAGCAATAAATTGCAAAACATGTCCCGACGTCATTAGCTCACCACTGTCATCTTTTTCGCCAGGGTTTTTCTCGTCTAAACTAATAATCTCAAAGTCTTCTAGTAGTTTTGTTATCTTATCCTTGCTTGGGTAAGTCTTATCGACATAACCTGACCATTCATCACGATTTCCAAATAACAGGGCACAAAATATTCCTTCAGGTTTTAGAGAATCTTTAATTTTTTTGAAAACCATATCAAAATGGACTGGATTACAGAAATTTAGAGCAAACATCGCAGAGACTAGGTCGTACTTGTTTTTAGAAAAATCAAAATCTTCGAAGGAAACAATTGATGTGTGTAATTTAGAATTGTTTAATTTTGCCGCTTCAGCATTTAATAGTGGACTATTATCTATTACAGTTACATCAAAACCAGTATCGAGAAGATATCGTGTGTCTCTCAAAGCACCGCCTCCTATATCTAGGGCACTACCTTTTTCTTTGACATGCTTTATTGCCTCAATAAGTAATGAGTATGGTGGCTTTGTACGAGTGAAATCATAATATTCAGACCAATCTTTGTTTTGATTCATTTATACATTTTAACATAAATTACGGTATACTAATCGTAATCTCGTCTGCCATGCGTAGAATAGAGTATCCGAAACCGTCTCGAAAGGGCGGTTTCAGCTTTTATATTAGATTATTCCTAAAAAGCGGAAGTATTAGAATCAAAACAACTAAAGCTTAGGTCTATCACCCTTAAGTAATCTCTCAAAAGCCTCAAGATTACCCATAGCATCATGCACAGGATGATGATCATGTTTTGTTATACGTAATCTCTTCCAAGAAGATGCATCTTTGAAGTCTCCGATTAAGCCAGCGTAAAAATCACCAATCCTTCGAGCAGAATATCCAAAAGGATTATTTCCAATGGTCCGATGGAAACTGTCATTGATCCATTGCCAATCAAAAGCAGGATTGTCGCTGACAAATCTTGGTTTGTCTTCACCACAAATCTCCTTTAACCATGTATTGAATTTTTCAAACACTTCTTTTTCATCAAAGACTACACCGGTCCCAATCTTAAATTCAGGATTTTCTGGATCAGGCTTTCGTTCGACTAAGACTCCATGAAAAGTAGCTTTTGAAGGATATGCGACCGCACCAAATTCAGTAAGCTTGCCCATACTTGGACACTTACCGTTTGCCTCACAGTCCACAAAGATTAAATTCTTTAAATCGTTCATGGGTACATTTTAACTCGTATGGAGAAATATAAAAAGATTGATAAAGTAAGGTTGACTTCCATTTAGATTCGATCAACGATCAGGGTATGGATAATATGCAAGAAATATTAATGGATATGGTAAAGCTTTCACCGGTGGCGGTGTTTAAAAAGCATCGTATCGGCATACAAATACAAAATAGAATCAAAGAAGTTGTCGTTGAAGGCTTCATGAAAGAAGTATCTGAAGGTATTTGTGCGGTGTGTAAAAAGGAATTGATCAGTGGTAAAAAGCGCATAACTGTGGATAAGTCACACAAAAAGGTCAAAAATAGCCTTAAATAGCTTACGTTTCATTAACTTATACAATAATTTGTTCAAACGCTTGCAATAAATATTGAAAGGTGCTACTATTTCAGTGTTATCAGTAATACCCAAAAATTATGTTACATTCAATATCTTGTAAAAATTTCTACTCTTTTGGTGATATAACCGCCTTGAGTTTTGTAGTGAATGACAATGCTCCACAGAACAATGGGTATTTTACTGCACCCTCAGGAGTGCGCCTCTCGAAAGTCGAGACTGTTATCGGTCCGAACGCTTCCGGAAAAACAAATCTCTTAAAGACCATCCCATTTTTAAAATGGCTCATCGTTGATTCTTTTAATTTGAATCCACAATCTCCAATAATTGTTCGTCCCTTTATGTTTGGTGGATATAAAAACAAACCTAGTGAGCTCTCTGTTGTATTTGAGATTGCTACAGGTGTATATACCTACAATTTTGTTCTTGATCAGACAAAGATAATTTCAGAAGAATTAAAATTGACTAGCATGGCGAAGGAAAAGAAATCTAGTAAGAAGATTTTTTCACGAGTGTGGAATGAGACAACCAAGTACTATGACCTCGAAGGTGATAATTTCAATCTTCCTAAGGGATTTGAAAATCTATTGCGTACAAATGCAAGTGTTATCGGTGTTGCCATGCGCCTAAATCACAAGGAAAGTCAGGAGATTGCCAATTTTTGGCAGAGTATAGAAACAAACGTCAGTGAAGGTGGTTGGATTGGAGATCATATGTTTATTAACCGAGGTGTTCAATTGGCTGAAGTACTCAATTTTTTCAGCGGAAAAGAATCTCTTAAAAAAGAAGCTGAAAAACTTCTTGCGCGTTTTGACCTTGGATTAAATGCTTTTGAGATTAAGAAGGAGAAACAAGAAAATGGAGTATCAATGAGTGTTCAGGTGTCTCACTCATTTGGTGATCAAAAAGAAATGTTGCCAATTCAATATGAATCTTCTGGTACTAAGCAGTTGTTTATTCTACTAAAGCACATTTTACAAGCGCTTAGTAACGGTGGTGTCGTTATCCTAGATGAGTTTGATGTTAACCTACATCCGGAAATGATGTTGGCTCTCTTTGACTTGTTTATTGATCCAAATACAAATGAAAAGCAAGCTCAGCTTCTATTCAGTACACATAATCATTATATTTTAAGTAAGCTAGACAAATATCAAATCACACTCATTGAGAAAAATGATAAAGGCATGAGTGAGTCTTGGCGTCTTGATGAGATGACAGGTGTACGAGCAGATGACAATTATTACACAAAGTACATTGCTGGTGCTTATGGGGCTATTCCTAAAATATAAATGCCATGTCTAGGACCAACCCATTCAAGAAGAAAAGACGAGCAGCAAACAGAACCCTATTGGTTTTTGGCGAGGGTATGTGTGAAGAAATGTTCCTAAAGCACATCAAAAGTTTGTACTCATATAGTGCAAATATTGCAGTTACGGTCCGAAAAGGAAAAGGTGGTACAGCAGTCGATGTAGTAATCGATTCTGATAAAATCCCCGGTGACTTTGAAAAGAAAGTTGTTGTTTTGGATAATGACAAGAGCTCAGAAGAAATGCAACAAGCAAGAAAAGAAGCTAAGAGTCGAGGAATAATTTTAATTGAAAATACTCCTTGTATCGAAGCTCTCCTACTTTCAATCTTGGAATCAGGTACAGATTTTTCTTCAAAGACATCTGTGTGGTGTAAGAAAGAATTTGAATCAAAATATATTGATAAGAAAAAGCGTTCTAATCCCGAAGAATACAATAAACACTTTCCTAAAAAGGTACTTGATTCCAAGCGTACCGGTGTCAAAGAACTTAATGCGATAATTCTTCTTATGGAAGGAAAATCAAAATAAATATATGAATCCTGTTGCAAACCAAAACAAAATAGAAACCTACATCAAGTGCAAGAAGTGCAGTGATGAAATCTATTGGAATACTCACAAGAAAATGACCCCGTGCAAATGCGGGGCTATTGAAGTTGATGGGTGTGAGGATTATGTGAGAGTAATTGGCGGGAAAGAACACTACGAAGAAATTAAAAAATAAAATTATGGCACGATCAACAATACATTATGCAGATTCTGCAACAAATAACGTCCTTAAATCGCTACACAATAAGTTGCGGTCTAGCGGCACACCTGTTGAACGTGTCGAGTATATTATTGAATTACTAATACTTCGTATTTTTGAAACAAAACTTCGTAAAGATGATGCCTTTATTGAAATTAGAAAACTTTTTGAAAAGGAAGGATACAAGTATCTTTTTAGTTATTTGCATACTCTGAGCGGAGAGCAGGTACTCGAGCATCTCAACAAAAATATTTTTCCATTTTATGGATCGATTCTCTCAAGAGCGAGTCAAGTAGTAACAAGTAACTTAAACCAAAAAGTGCAAGACCAACTTGTGCTTATAGAAGAAATTTTTTCTAAATCGAAATTTACTGAAAATATTCTTTCAGGGAAATTATATGAAGTTATCAGTCTTATTAATGAGCTTGATGAAGAAAGAATACTCAACACAGATATTCTTGGTGATGCCATAGAGTCAGCTCTTTCTGAAACCGGTGGAACTAAAGACATAGGGCTCAATCGAACACCAGATCATATTCGCCATATGATGGTGGCTATGTGTGAGCCAGAGTATAAGGATACAATTTTTGACCCAGCCTGTGGCACAGGTGGTTTTCTTTTTGATTCGTTTCAGTATGTAATTGAAAAAACCACAAGAAATGGACACTGGCCAAGCAAGAATGCTCACAAAGAAATACAACATTTTTTTACTGAATATTTTAAAAATAATAAATTAAAAATACCTACTATCCCAGAGAGTAACCAATTCTATAGATCGGGTGTGGGCGGTATAGAATACATGGGACGTATCAGAAAGATGGCAGCGATCAATCTGTATATTCGAGGACTCAACCCAGCTAATATTCTTCAAGGAGACTCTCTACATTTATATAAGCCAGAAGTCTATGAAAATAGTAAAACCTGCATAATTGCAAATCCACCTTTTGGTGCGGAGAAAGATCAAGAAGCTTATCCGAATGTATGGGATGAATATAGCAAAGAAGGAGAAACGACAATTCTTTTTGTAAAAATGATGCTCGATACACTCGCCAAGGGTGGGCGATGTGCAGTGATCGTATCTGAAGGATTTCTTACTTGGGGACAAAATTCTGCACGTACACTTCGTCATAAGCTACTAACTGAAGCAAACCTAAAGGCGGTTATATCACTTCCCCAAGGACTATTCGTCAGTAAGAGTGGACAAGGTGCTAAAACAAGCCTGCTGTACTTTGAAAAAGGTACACCAACAAAAAATGTTTGGTTTTATAAAATGACTAATGATGGTTTTGCTTTGGGTGTAAACCGTAAAGAGCAAGTAAACAGTCAAATTCCAGAAATACTTAATATTTTCTTGAGTCAAGTAAAAAAAGGTGAGACACCAGCAAATACTGCAAACAGCTTTTCTATTCCAGCGAGCTGGATTCTGGAGATTGATCCGAGAATAAAAGAAAGAATTGCGATTGAAAATAAAGCAGAAATCGAAGCCAAAGAATTACCAAAAATAAATGAGATAAAAGATAAGGAAAAAAAGAAAGAAAAGCTTATTGCTCTTGAAAGCAAAATAAGAAATGAAATAGCAAAAGAAATAGAGAAGAAGCATGTGTATAGTTACAACATGGCAACATATCGTAGTTTACTTTCTATTGATCAATTAAAGAAATGGAACACTGAAATAAAGTTTGAGAATAATGGAAAAAGTATTGATGATAGGTATTCAATCCTAAAAAATATCAATGAAAAAAATGAGAAACAAACCCTCTCCCTTTTTGACATTACCCATAGTCTTGAGCTCGATATGGTGCGGGAATATTTGGCAAAGATTCAATCAAAAAGTACACTAGCCCAAAACCTTTTAGATATTGTTAAGGAGGAAAATGAAATACCGCTTGTAAAATTAAAAGATTTATTATGTCAGTATGAAAACTTTATTAATCTGGATGATGGTGTCACGTACAAACAAATAACAGTTTCGAATACGGGAGAAATAAGTTTACGTGAAATTAAACAAGGTTCGGAAATTGGAACTAAAAAACAAAATTTAGTAAATCTTGAAAAACCATTGCTTATTTACTCTAGATTAGGATTACATACTGGGGCAATTGGAATAATTCCAAGGGATTTAGACAATGCAATTGTCACAGTTGATATGCCATTGTTTAGTTTTGTTGGTGAAGCTTTACCTGAATATATTTCATATGTCTTGCAGTCAGAGCAATTTGTAAATAAAGTTGTAGAACAATCACCTACAGGTGCTGCACAAGTTAGATTTCATGAAGATAAGTTTCTAAATCTTGAAATTCCACTTCCACCGCTAGAAAAACAAGCTGAGATTGTTGCTGAGGTTTCTAGGTTGAATAAATTGATCAAAGGCTGTAGGGAGATCGAGGAGAATATATCCATTCCTAAAATATTTGTTGGTAGAGATTCTAATTTAGAGGACATCTCTAAACTTATTGGAACAGGATCAACCCCAAGTAGAGAAAATAAAGATTATTTTAATGGAAATGTAAATTGGACATTAACAACTGAGGTCTGTGAAAATGAAATACTTTCTACCACTGAACATTTATCTGAGTTAGCTGTAAAAGATTTTGGTTTGAGGATTTATCCTGTAGATACAATTCTTATTGCAATGTATGGACAAGGTCAGACTAGAGGACGTACCGCATTATTAAAGATCGACTCTGCTATAACGCAAAATTGTGCAGGAATCATTATTGATGAAAAGAAAGCCATATCAAAGTATGTGTGGTATTTTTTGAGATCTATATACCTTAAAATAAGGTCCCAAGATTATACTGGAGGAGGTGTCCCTCATCTAAATCTTCAAATAGTAAAATCAATTAAAGTACCGGTCCCAGAAATAGAAATCCAAAAAGAAATTGTTAAAAAAATCGATAAACATATGGAAGTTTTAGAAAGTGTCCAGCAGATAATGTCTGACTCCGAAACAGAAATCAAGTCGATATTAGCAAAAATCTGGGGTGAAAATAAATTAACAGATAATAAGTAATCTTTTATGGAAAATAATCAACCAAAAATAATAAAATTCAGTGAAATAAAAGAACGGCTTGTACAAGCTCTTAATTTAAAATTAAGTCAGAACAAGCTGTCTGTTAATGAAAAAGTAACAATTGTTGATGGGTTTGTAAACCAACCTTTGTCAATGGAATTATCCGGCGCATTTGTTATTGGTGGACCAGCGGTGCCATTGATTATGCTTGTTGGTAATGATAGTGGTCGAGTGTATTATTTTGCTTTGAAAGCTATTTTACCTGATGTTCAATTATAAAATATATGCCAGAAAATAACGGAAAAATTAATACAGAAAATCTAACCACTACAGCATCAGTAGAGACTGTTGGTATTAACGTACCTATTGAGACAACAAAAAATGAGATTGTCACCATTGAGACAATAAAAGAGTTAAAAAATGAATTATATCTAGAAACAGATAAAATAAAAGAAGATTTTAAAAAATCGAGAGTTGACTATATTCAAATCTTTGGTGTTTTTGCGGCAATAATGACACTTGTTGGTTTTAATGCTAGTGCAGGTCAGAAAAGTATTATACAGATTTTAGTTGGTAATCTAGCTCTTGGTTTTATATTGATTGGTTTTATCTATCTTTTGTATGTTGTTCCTGAAAGGATAAAAGATACGAAGCCGATATTGTTTTTAAAAATGCCTAAAAGAATTAATGTTATTATTGGAGTTGGTATTATTTTAATAATTCTTACGTGGATACTTATGGATAGAAATACAAATATCGGATTATGTACTTTATATCCACTACATCATCTCGAAATCGATTCAATAACTTATTGTAATAAATAAATATATGCCAAACGAAGCACAAAATGTGGATCTAAAAGTCGTAGAAATGCTCACCGCCCTCGGATATAAACGAGGTGATACTTTTCTATATCAGCAAATATATGATTTGTCTCTTGAGATACAGGCTGAATTTGGAATGAAAAATATTCGTCCAGATTTTGTACTCCGTGATATTTCCGGTGAAGTTATTGCTGTTATTGAAAACAAATTAGAAAAGGAAAGAAAAGCACTTGATAAACTTAGATTACTTTATTTTAGAGTCCTAAAACCCCGTTTTTTGTATGCATGCTCTGAAAATAGAATTCTTTTTTATGATACCGCTTGGAAAGGTCTTGAGGCTGGTGAATGGAGAGTGGTACAGAACTTTATGTCTCTCAATGAGATGCAGTTAAAAATAGAGCAAGAGAAAAATAAAATTGCAGATGTTCCAGTCGAAATAGATGAGACAATCGCTGGAGGCTATGATCCTACAGCAGGAAAGAATCGTTATTATCAAAAAGAGTGTATCGAGGCAGTTGTAGATGGATATAAAAAAGGAAAGCAAAAAATGCTGGTCCATATGGCGACCGGACTCGGCAAAACTCGTATGAGCGTTGCACTTTCAAAGGCTATGCTTTCTTCAGGGATTGCGCGCCGAATTCTTTTTGTGGTTGATAGAGTGTTGCTCGCCGACCAGACCCTTAGTGATGGATTTTCTCTTATTTCAAAAGAATATTCTAGTACTTGGATTCGAAGTAGTAATTGGCATAGACAAAGTCATGCCCAGATTCATATAGTAGTTATTGATACGCTTGAAAATATTTTTGATAAGATACCATCCACTTTTTATGATTTGATCGTAGTGGATGAATGTCACCGATCTATTAACCTTAACAGAAAAGTTATTTTTGATCACTTCCTATGTCCTCGAGTAGGTCTTACAGCTACTCCACGTACAGCAATCCCGAAGGAGGGAAAAAATATACCAGAAGAAGATCTTGCTATTTTGGATACGTACAAGCTCTTTGGATGTGAGACAGGTAGCCCAGATTACGAATTTGATCTTGATCGAGGAATAAGTGAAGGATTTTTAGCTCCCTATAGCGTAGAAGAAATAAAAACAAAACTTACCGAAGAAGCGGAAATAGATGGAATAAAAGTATCCGAAGTTCTCGATATGGATACGAGGGAAAGAATAAAACTTGATAAAGAAAAGATTATTAAACTCGAGCAATTAGAAAGGCAGATTTTGTCAGAAGAGCGTGCAAGAAGAATCGCAGAAGAAATAAAGGAAAAAACTCAATATGGAGAAAAGGTAATTTTGTTTGCAGTATCACAGGCTCATTGTCAGATAATGGTAAAGATCCTAAATGAAGTTTTTGCTGATAATGATGAAATGGGCTCGCGTTATGCCGAGGCTATTATTTCAGATAACCAAGACCTAAATAAATCACTCAAGGCAAAATTCAAAAAACCAAACCAAAAACCATATATCGCTGTATCGGTAGACATAATGAGTACCGGAGTTGATGTTCCATGTGTCAGGTATATTGCTTTTGCTGCACTTACAAAGTCTGTCGGTAAATATATTCAAATGCTTGGACGTGGGGCAAGACTTGATCCAAAAAGTGGTAAGTTTAGTTTTAAGGTTCTTGATTTTGTTGGTTTGTGTAAGCGCATGTCTGATAATGGTAAAGGAACACCGAAAGAAAACATAATTGAGGTTAATGATGGTAAGTGGAAAGGTTGGGGTGGTGGCGGAGGTGGAGGAGGAGAACAAATAAAAGGTATTATTGAAAATCTAGATCCAAAACATCTTATTCAGCGTGTATGGATACACGGAGATGAAATTAAAGTTATTGATAATTTACCGATCTCTGAAGCAATGAAAATGTTTGAAGAGGAGGTTGTAAAAAATGAAACACAAGAAGTATCAGAAATAAAGGAAAAGGTTATTGAAGACATAAATTACGAACCAACAGGAAAAGAAGTCGAGATACTACATGATGTAGTTAAGAGTCCAAATATTTATCTTGATGAGGGACAACTTCAAAAGGTATATGACTATCAAGGTGGCACGCTTTGGGACTTTTTTCGTCACGCATGGAAGGTTAAAACTATTCCAACATTTGAAGAGAGGTTAGAAGACAAATATGAAGCTGTAATAAATGGCATGGATTTAAATGAGGATCAACAAAAATTACTAAGTTTTGCAAAAGATGCCTACGTTTCAAATTATCAGTCAGGCAACAAGGTAACACTTTCTGAAATATTTAGTAATCCTATATACGAACAATTAAGTGGTGGAAAAAAGTTTGACGAAGTATTTGTTGATAAAAAAATCTTAGATGAAATAAATAATGTTTTTGTGTAGCAGAGTAAGTCGAACTCACTAAAGCGCTACAAATCTAAAATATATGCCTAAAAAAGCTACGAGTTTGAAGGTTGCAAGAATAGCTAGTAAACTTTTGAGAAATCCTAGAAGTTCTAAAAACGTGAAGAAAGTTTCTGCTAGTGATCTCTCTCAAAGAGAAAAGAAAGGAAAGAGGAGAAAATAAAATAGGTCAACTTGAGCAAAAGAAACTGGATTATAACGCGCTTGATAGGTAGAGAAAATCAGCCCTCAGTAATTCAGGTCAGCCAACCCATGATAGCGGTAGAAAGGTTACACCTAGCTCACAAACCACCCCAATACGGTGGTTTTGTTTTGCTTAACGCGCTCCAGTTAGCCCCTAAATCACCCTGTGTACGCTTTTCAAGCCCCATATCGGGGCTTTTTACGTTTGTACCAAATCTCCCACCAAAATGGACCAAGTAGCAGATATTCACGGTCCAAACTTTGTGAATTGATTCCGCAGACTTTTTCATATTTTGAGCGCGCCATACTATTAAAGTCCTTAAAAAATAAAAATTGATTCCGCACGATTTTTCACATTTTTGGCGCTACATAATATTTATGTCCTAAAAATGTGAATTTGAATCCGTGGTCTTACGCGTATTTTTATTCATTTAGGATTATAGATATCCGATTTGGAGAAATTGATTGCACACACTTTTGCACATTTATTCTCCAGTAGGATTAATTTAAGGTCCCAAAAGTAATGCACCTAAAAAATCACTTTTGAGACTTTAAGATATAAACATTCCCATTGCATGGAAAGAGCTGAGTCAACTTGCAATGGGGACTCAGCTCTTTCTGTTTTCAAAAAGAGCAAGCTCGCAAAGGTCGAAAAAAACAAAACCTTATGATAAGCAAAAACGCATTAGAAGAATATAAAGAAATCCATCGACAGGAAACTGGCGAGGTATTTTCTGATGACGTTTTGCTAGATGAAGCAATTAATTTACTCACTCTCTTTGATCGAGTGTACAGACCGATTAAGAAAGAGTGGTTGAAAGAATATGAACAACGAACAAGAGATAACATTGGTGTGGCAGGACGAAAGACCAAAGTCTGTAGCCAGAATGGTTCTCAATGCAAACCAGAAGAACGCAAACTTACAAAAACAGATTAGTCAGATGGATCGGTCCAAGATAAGGACCAAACGTAAGCCGAGTAGATTTTTCATGGAAAATGAATACGTGCATGGTGGTTATGTGGCTACCTTGCCAAATTCATGCACAAGAATTTATCTGGTCCTCTCGGTCCATTGTAATAACGAAACGCAAGTAGCATTTCCAAGTATTACTAAGATCCAAGCAATGTCAGGCTGTACCAACCGTAATACCACCATAAAGGCTCTATCAATACTTGAATCCTACGGCATCATTGGAAAACTCAAGACTAAAGGATTCAATATGGTGAACGTGTACGCCTTTCAAGCTATTCGATACTGGAAATCAATTCCTGGGTGGAAAGAAAAGCTTGAACAATACAATAACAGACCGCAGTATCAATTCACTCCACATCGTAGTAACAAAAAAGAAGAATATCGCAGTAACAGGGATGATACCCTAACTAACCTAAGTGATAACTCTTCTAATAATATAACTAACATTAAAGATGTTTTGATGAAGAGAATGCAGGAATTAAAGATACCAATACCAGAGGACACAGTTGCTATTCAAGACGGTTCTTTGCATAGTGTGGATGGTAGAGCTAAGCAAGAACATTTACCCGTAATAGCGGGAAATTTACGGGAATATCGTAGTAACACCAGTGATACTACGATAGAGCAAGAACCACCATCTCCCGTTGATAATACAACGCAAAGGCAACGTGAGGACGATAACATTAAAAGCGCATATGAATAATAAAACACCATCAATAAAATACTTCCTATACGCTCGTAAATCGAGTGAGGCGGAAGATAGACAAGCGGCATCGATAGATGCTCAAAAAGATGAACTCTTAAAGATTGCCAAAGAGCAGGGCTTAGTGATAGTTGAAGTGCTAGAAGAATCTCAATCAGCAAAGAAACCTGGCAGACCAATATTCAACAGAATGCTTGAAAGAATCTATAAGGGCGAAGTAAACGGAATCATTTGTTGGAAGTTGGACCGTCTGGCTCGTAACCCAGTAGATGGCGGACAAGTGAGCTGGATGTTACAGCAATGTGCAATCGCACAGATTGTGACATTTGGTAGAACTTACTATCCAACAGACAATGTGCTCATGATGCAGGTAGAACTTGGAATGGCGAATCAATACATCAGAGACCTATCAGTAAACGTAAAGCGAGGACTATCAAAGAAAGTACGTGAAGGTTGGATGCCAAGCGGTTGTCCTATCGGATACATGAGCACGCCGGATAGAAATAAAGGTTTTAAAACGATCAGCGTAGATCCTGAAAAGTTTCCAGTGGTCCGCAGACTCTTTGACCTTATGCTTACAGGAACATATACGGTCCCACAGCTTTGGAATATTTCTAGGAAAGAATTGAATCTAAAGACGGTCCAGAAGAGAAATATCGGTGGCAAACATTTATCAAAAAGTGCAATGTATGCAACGTTAAATAACCCATTTTATTATGGCTGGTTTGAATATCCTGCAGGTAGTGGCGAATGGCATAAGGGCGCACATGAGGCGATGATCACCGAAGATGAATTCAATAAGGTCCAAATGCTTATGGGTAGAAAAGGCAGACCTTGTCTTGAGAAGAATTTACACTTTGCATTTACGGGACTTATGAAATGTGGAACTTGTGGCTGTAGTATTACCGCACAGGCAAAAGTAAAGCGATGTAAGAATAGAAATGTACATCATTATATTTATTACAATTGCACCAAGAAAAAAGTAGACGTGAAGTGTCCTGAGAAAGTTATAGAGCTTAAAAACCTCAATCTTGAAATCAAAGGTAAACTAAGTGAGCTTACTATTTCAGAGAAATTCAAAAACTGGGCTATCAAACATCTCCATGAACTCCGCAAGACTGAGGCTGATAGCGACACTGTGGTACTAAAAGGCAAACACAAAGAGCTTGAAGAAGTGACAAAGAATTTACAATCGCTCACGCTCAACTTCACCTCGCCAAAAAATCAAGAACGCACACTGATATCAGACGAAGAGTATCAAAATCTCAAAATGGGAATGGTCAAAAGAAAGCTGATCCTTGAAGATGAACTCAAAGTCACCAACAAGCAGGTCCTCGAATGGGTAGAGCTTACAGAAAAGACTTTTGACTTCGCTTGCTACGCCCACATTTGGTTTGAAAAAGGAGACGATAAGACCAAGCGTGCGATACTTTCATGTTTAGGCTCGAACCTCACCATAAAAGGCAAAAAACTCTTTGTTAATTACCATTCTTTCATAAAGACCATGATAAAAAGTCGAGAGGCGGTTATTAAAGAATTAGACTCCGCTCGAACCTCGAAACTATCAAGCCATATAAGACAAAACCCCACAAATTGTGAGGTTTCGTCACTAGGGCTCCGCGGGTAGGATTCGAACCTACGACCAACTCCTTAACAGGGAGCCGCTCTACCAGCTGAGCTACCGCGGAATGTTTTTGCCGCTAATCTATTTATTTTGCGGCTTCTATTTCAATGACGGACAATCCAAAATGTAACACATTTGAAACTTAAAATCAAAATCCATGACGAGGTCAAAAATACACCACGAGTGATGTTAGTATGTTATACTTTTATTATCAGTCGTATTATAAATTAGCAAAGATAATATCTCGATAAATCCACATGAATACACACATAAAGACTACAGCGGTTACTCTGACTCCAGCCATCTCCGAATATATAAACAGACATATTGCTAAGATCGAACATCTTTTCAATGCCGACGACTCAGTCAAATGCGACATAGAACTTGCCAAAACGACGAATCATCATCAAAAAGGTGACATATTCCGCGCCGAGATACATATAGTTGGTCACAAACAAAATATCTTTGCTGCAGCAGACAGACAAGATCTCTTGGTCGCTATCGACGAAGCATTTTCAGATACACTTTTCAGCATGACATCACGCCGAAAGAAGGTCATCGCTTTGGCACGCCATGGTGGTGCTAAGGTGAAAGCGATGGTTCGTGGCTTGTGGCCATTTGGTACTAGTGAAGACCTCTAAGAAAATCTTCATAAGGCATCTCTCTACTGCCTTCAGGTATAACTTTTTCTATAACTAGTTTTGCTGGTGCGTCAGCGATGGCGTCTTGCCATGAAGCTTTGGTTATCTTGATGCGAAGATTTTTTCCTCCATGTTCAATAAAGAAATAAGCTTGCGGCCAGTCGTGGAACGCTTGGATCTTACGGAAAGCGTTATATTGCATTGAAAGATCGATAAGACCGTCTTCTTTCTTGATCTTTTTTGTAAATGTAGCTGCAGCATGATTTTGCGGCATCGCTTGAATTTTTCCCGCGACCCAGTCTGGCATCACGCGCGCAAGAAGTTGTGCGCCTTTTTTTGCCATTAATTCCTCGAATATTTCATAGGTTGGCCATTCAGTTAGGTCAGATTTTTCTAAACCCGCTTCACCTATGCGGACTTTTTCTTGTGCCACGATCGGGCCGTGATCCATTTGTGCATCTACTTGCATGATAGTCACACCAGTTTCTTTTGTATCATCCAACATGGCCGACTGGAGTGGCGAAGCGCCACGATATTTCGGTAAAAGCGAAGGGTGTATGTTGAGCGTTTTATGTTTAGGTAAATCCAACACGGCTTGCGAAATTATTTTTCCATAAGAAGCGACGATGAAGAGATCAGCTTTATAATCATCTAGTTTCGCTGGATCTAGAATGGGAATTTTTTTGGCTAGTGCCCAAGTCTTTACTGGTGTCGGAGTAAGAATCATTTTACGACCTTGCGGTTTGTCTGGAGTCGTCACGACTGCAGTCGGCGAAAAACCAGCACGCTCGAGTTCATCCAATACTATGACTGAAAAGCGTGATGAACCAAAGAATATGAATTTTGGCGTCGATTTTGTCGGCATTTTATTTCTTTTGCAATTCGGCTATCTCTTCGTCGGACATCTCCCAGACTTCTTTTGCGTGGTCAGTAAACAGAGTTCCTTCGAGATGATCTGTCTCATGTTGGAATATCTGTGCTAGGAGTCCACTGGCTCCGCGTTCGATCTTTTCTCCTTCTTCATTGTAAGCTTGAAGTGTGACTCGAGCAGCGCGTCTGATCTTGCCATAGAGCCAACGCACAGATAGACAGCCTTCCTCGACCTCCATCTTTTCTCTCGAACGACGAGTTATTACTGGATTTATGAAAATAAGATCGACAGGACTTCCTGTGTAAGTCTTGTCTGCTTGAGCGAGCAATGCTCCGGCGACAACAAATATACGTAGGGAAGCACCGACTTGAGGAGCAGCGATAGCAACACCATCTTTCTGTGAAGCTAGAGCAGTGCGCATTTCTTGGATGAGTTTACGAATCTTCGCGGAGCCTATATCGGCTACTGGTACTTCCTCTGCTTTTTCGCGTAAGACAGGATCTTCTTTTTGGACTATATTCATGGCGGTATTATAGCAAACTTTCTGGATCTATTTTTATGCTGATATGTTGTGGCAATATGAGCAATTTTTCTACAAGAGACTTCTTTGGCCAATGTCCTGCCGGCATTTTCACCAATCCGTGTATCACTGATTTACCAGCACCACCCACAGAGCCAATTTTTCCAGCCGAGGTGAAAGCGGGGAATATATCTAGCTCACTCGGCGCTATGTCCGGTGCGATCAATGTACGGATATTGGCCATCTCTTTTGAAATGTCAGCTTTTTTTCCTTCGATAGAGATTTTCATAAGAAGTGAAAATGGCGGATACATAAATTGTTTTCTCTCACGAATCATATTGCGATAGAAGTCGCCAAGGTTACCTTTTATACCATATCCGAAGACAGCCTCTTCTGCGCGTCTAGTTTGTACGATAAATGTTCGCTTGGCCAAATTGCGCAATCTTGTGAGTGCGTACATCATCCTTTCTTGAATACGGAAATCTGGCAGTGCCAAGAGGGAGTCTATAGAAGCTATAGCGATATGTTCTACCGGCTCGGACATATGAAGGAGTGCCATTTCGGTTCCTACAAGGATACTCCCTGGCTTGTCACGGAATTTCTTCATGGCTGTTTGTATGGATTTTTCGGTCTTGGTATTATCCGCATCGACACTTACGATGTCAGCATCTGGAAATTTCGTTAGAATTTCTTCTACGACGCGTTCAGTTCCTATACCAAGTGCTGTCAGTCTCCAACCTCCGCAATTTATGCAGAGCTCATCGGCACTTCGGCGTGCGCCACAGTTATGGCACATGAAGAAGTTTCTTCCAGCATCTTTTGAAGCGTGAAGTACAACCGGTGCTGAACATTCTTTGCAGGAGACTATTGTCTCGCAATCATCACAAACGACGATAGAGGAAAGTCCTCTGCGTGCCGTCATTATGAAAACATGACTGTTATCTTCACGGCTTTTACGGATTATTTCCTCAAGTCTTTCAGATAAAACACGAAAATGTTTCTTGTCGGTATTGGCGCGCATATCTATCAGTTCGTCTTTAGCTGTTGAAATGGATTTCCATTTAAATGGGGAACCTTCAGTTACTTCGTGATTTTCCACACGATGGAGAGTTTCGACACGAAGCAAACTATCAGAGAGATATATTGTTCGGCCATTTCTTCGGGAAATCTCTTCGATGGCATGGCGCATGTCTATGTATGGATGATTGCGTGTTATCCAGCCGCGACCGTTTTCGCGCTCAATGATAACTGTATCTATGTCTGCACGAGGCAGGCACGCAAATAATCCAGTCGCGATAATAACTATAGGGTGTTCGATCTTCGCAATGGCTTCCCAGGTTTCCAGAGTTTTCTTATTTGTAAGTTCTCCGTGTAAGGTGAATATATATTCCTCGATACCTTTCGTCAATGTTGCGCTTATATTTCTTATGTCTTCCAATGTTGGCGCATATATGACCAGAGATTTCTTGCGTGCAAATTCTTGGCGGATCAGGCTGCGCCAAGCGCTCATTCGATTCTCATCGTCGCCTTGTATGGCGAAGGTTTCATTGACCGCAGAAGCTGAAGCTGTTTTTGCTGGACTTATATCTTGTATATTGTCGAGTATATTTTTTGAGGTCAATGTTCGTACAATGCTTCCAACCGTCGTTGCATAATAATCCGCCAACTCTTTCGCTGTGTTTATGAAAGAAGTAGGGAAGAATGAGGTAGCTTTTACTTTTCCCAGTTTGCGAATTTGGAAGTCGGCGCTTCTTAGTGCAGTCTTCGCATCTTCAGCAGGCAGCGCCTCAATGACGATGGCGGTCACTTCTTTCGATCTGATCGGCACAGACACGACCGCACCCACGGGAATATCCGAAGCCGTGAAGTAGGACAAGGTGTCTATGGCTTTCGTCTTGGTGAGCGGGATGACGGTTATGAGTTTCATGGGTTTGGTATAGCGCGGCGCCGCGCGCACGCGCAATGTCTTATTTATAGCGCATTTGAGGGGATTTTGAGAGGTTGACAGAGGTGTGTGGGTGTGATGGTGTTTGGCGCTATGTGTGTACCCCATGTTTTGATATCGTGTGTGCCGGTGTCCGACGACATCGCCCGACATACATGTACTTTATGAGGCACTTCAGTTGACTGAAGTGCCTCTCCGGGGACACATACCCACGGGGGCACCCCATGCGAATTTGGACAAAATATATCCCAATTTCAATAGGTACTCAGGGAGACATGTCCCAGTCACGAGGGTCCTAGTCTTACCGGTTTTTCCGTTAAAAGTGCAACCCTACTAAAAGTTCTTTGCGCATAACATCAAAACCTACTACAATAGCTAAACCATGAAAACCCCCGCTTTCCTCATGAAAGGCCTAGCTGGCAAAAAGACCCTGAAAGGCCACGTAACCATAAATGGCGCGAAGAATGCGGCACTGAAAGCGATGGCGACTGCAGTTCTATTTGATAAAAAAGTCCGCTTAGAAAATGTTCCACACACGGCGGACATAGACACGATGTCGGCGATATTGGAAAAGCTTGGCGCCAAGATTACACCTGTTCGCAACCATATCATGGAGATCGACACGACCAGCATGACGGCGGCAAATTCGACCGATATAGATCCGAAACTCGCCGGAGGCATGCGTGCTTCTGTTGTTTTGACTGGGCCACTTCTCGCACGATTTGGAAAAGTGAGTTTTCCTGCGCCAGGCGGTTGTGTCATCGGTGCCAGACCAATCAACCTTTTCCTAGAAGGTTATAAGAAAATGGGCGCCAAAGTCACGCTTGAAAATGGCCTATATCAGATCACCGCGCCAAACGGTTTGTCCGGTATGGATAATTTTTTTCATATCATATCAGTTGGTGGTACGGAAACACTCATGATGGCTGCTACATTGGCAAAAGGGAAAACGATTCTTAGCAACTGCGCGAAAGAACCGGAGATCGTCAATGTCGCCGAATGGCTCACATCTTGCGGCGCAAAGATAAAAGGCGCCGGAACTTCGACGATTGAGATTACCGGTTCTGGTGGCAAGCTATTGCACGCCGACCAAGCGAAACCTTTCGTAACCATCCCAGATCGCATCGAAGCTGGCAGTTTTCTCTTACTCGGCGCGCTCTGCGCAAAAGATTTGGTCATAGAAAAATGTGAACCGAAACATATGATGGCAGTTTTGCATTTACTAGGTGATGCTGGTGTGGTCACGGAGGTTGGTGCCGACACTATAACCCTGAAAGGAAACACTCGCGCAAACGCGGCGTTCAAATCTTTCAATATAAGCACAAAAGAATATCCAGGATTTCCGACTGACTTGCAAGCACCGGCGGTTGTTTTTCTGACGCAAGTAACAGGTGAGAGCAGTGTCTTGGAAACTATCTTCGAAGGTCGTTTCAAATATGTTGAGGACTTGATCCAGCTCGGAGCGAACATAACTGTTATAAATCCACGCGAGGTCCGCACAAAAGGTCCGACAGCATTTGCTAAAACGATTGGCGATCTTTATGCGCATGACATCCGTGCCGGCTTCGCTATCGTCATGGCGGCCTTGGTCGCAAATGGTCATTTCAAAGTCCATAATGCGCATCTCATAGATCGCGGATATGAGAATTTGGAAGAGAGACTGACTGCCCTTGGCGTAGAGATAAGGCGTGTGCTATAGTCGGCTATACAGATATTCACCCGCCTTATGAAGCCATTTTTCTCACCAAAACTCGGTATCGATCTTGGTACAGCCAATACTCTAGTTTTTGTGCCTGGGAAAGGCATAGTTCTAAATGAGCCTTCAGTTGTGGCGGTTTCGGAGCCAGATAGGAAAGTTTTGGCGGTTGGGAATGAAGCCAAGGAAATGGTTGGCCGCACACCCGACAATATTATCGCTTATAGACCTATGCGTGATGGCGTCATTGCAGACTATCGCATCACCGAAGCAATGCTTCGCTATTTCATCGATAAAGCCCTTGGTCGTTTCAGTATTTTCAAACCTGAGGTAATGATCTCTGTTCCAGCTAGCGTCACTTCCACGGAAAGGCGTGCAGTTATTGAAGCGGCTATTCGCGCTGGTGCGAAAAATGCTTATGTTGTGAAGGAACCAATCCTCGCAGCTATCGGTGCTGGTATACCAATACATGAACCTCGCGGACATATGATTGTAGATATTGGTGGTGGCACGACCGATGTGGCTGTTATCTCGCTTGGCGGTATCGTGGCTTGCACTTCAGTAAAATGTGCTGGTAGCAAGATCGATGCGGCTATCGCTGACTATGTGAAAAAAGTTTTCAATCTAGCAATCGGAGATCACATGGCGGAGATCATTAAAATAAATATTGGTTCAGCTATACCACTTGATCAAGAGCTTGTGATGACGGTGAAGGGTCGTGACTTTATATCTGGTTTGCCTCGTTCCACTGAAATCAAGACGAACGAAATCGTCAAAGCAATTTCCAAAGAATTGCGCGATATGATCAAAGCAATAAAAGATGTTTTGCAAGAGACTCCTCCAGAACTCGCGGCTGATATCATCGATCAAGGAATCATCATGACCGGCGGCTCCTCCTTGTTGCGCAATCTTCCCGAACTCGTCTTCCGCCGCACCGGAGTGAAAGCTTGCCTCGCCGAAGATCCATTACTCTGCGTCGTGAAGGGAACTGGCCTCGCCCTCGACCATTTGGATGTGTATAAAAAGACGATAATTAGTAAGAGGTAGGAAATTAGGGGGCGTAGCTGGTCATCGCCGGACGGTGGTACCGGTGAGGGGGACATGCACTTTTAGTACCTATTGAAATTCGACGAATTTTTCGTCGTTTTTGCATATGTGCTCTGGGGGTATATGTCCCCGAAGAGGCACTTCAGTCAACTGAAGTGCCTCATAAAGTACATGCTTGTTCCACAGCCCGAACATTTGCGCTATGATGTCTCCATGACCCCGCCAGCTAAGCATCCCATCAAATTACCAAACCTTTCGCACCACGCCTACTATTTGGTCGGCGGAGATTCTGTGCGCGTGGAGCTCACAGCGGCTTTGGCGAAGCAGCACAAAATAAAGATTCATGGCAATCTTGATTTTTCTGAGCGTAAATATGAGAACTTCACTATCGATGACGCACGTGAATTGAAATTATCGGCGGAGATGAGGCCGGTTGCTAGTGACGCGACGATGACTGATGCAAAAAAGATTTTCGTAATCCAGATGAGTAACATTACCTCCGAGGCGCAAAATGCTCTCTTGAAACTTCTGGAAGAACCGGCGGATTATGTGCATTTCTTTTTGATCGTGGCTTCGGCTCATCTTCTGTTATCAACGGTCAAGTCGCGTATGAGCCTTATCAATGAACAAGCGGACATCGCTGTAAACGCCATGAGTGAAGACGCCGTGGCTTTTTTGAAGTCGCCATCTGCGAAGAGGCTTGAATATATTAAAAAACTTATTGACGCTATTTCCGATGAGAAACGACCGAAACAGGATGCGATTGATTTGATCAATGCAATCGAGGCGCAAATCTATTCCACTACTAATGTACGCAAATCCACGAAACAACTTGAAGCCATAGAAAAAGCCCGCAACTATATGAATGATCGCGGTGCATCTCTCAAAATGCTTCTCGAATATGTGGCGCTGAATATATGATATAATGGTCATATACTAATTATTAATGCGCTTTGCGCCTTTTAACTTTAAACTAACTTATGGCCTACGATTTTAACCCATTAAAAAAGCAGATGATAGGAGTCGAAGAGTGGATGAAGAAAGAGTTCCAGCAGATTCGTACCGGTCAAGCATCACCGTCTATTTTGGATAGCGTGAAGGTTGAGTCATATGGCGCACCAGTAGGTATCCAGTCTATCGCCGCAGTCACTGTAGAAGGTGCTCGCACTATCCGCATAACTCCTTGGGACAAATCGCAAGCGAAAGAGATCGAGAAGGCTATCACCGTAGCAAATCTAGGACTTTCAGTTGTTGTAGATGATCAAGGTCTTCGTGTAAATTTTCCAGAATTGACAGCCGATCGCCGAACTCAGATCGCTAAGCTCGCTAAGGAAAAGTTGGAAGATGCGAAGAAGCAAGTTCGTCAACATCGCGATGTGGTTGTCAGAGATTTACAAGCGAAAGAGAAAGATGGCAAGATGGGCAAAGACGACGCTTTCCGCGGTGGTAAAGATGCACAAAAGATCGTCGATGATACCAACAAGAAGTTGGAAGCTGATTTTGCGAAGAAAGAGAAGGAGATACTCGGATAACGTGCGCACCACGCGAAAATGACAGTAATTATTTTCATAATTGTTCTGGCGATACTCATATTCGTCCATGAATTTGGTCATTTTATCGCTGCGCGAGCTTGTGGCATAAGAGTTGATGCTTTTGCGCTCGGATTTGGTCCGAAGATCTGGTCTCACAAATCTGGCGAAACGGAATATTCTATTAGAATTTTACCTCTTGGTGGATTTGTGAAGATATTTGGCGAAGATCCAAATGAGGAAAATACCCATGGCCCAGATTCTTCACGCAGTTTCGTGAACAAGCCGCGTTGGCAACAGGCGATAGTCTTAGCCTCTGGAGTTTTGTGCAATTTTATTTTCGCTTGGATTTTGTATGCCATTATCTTTACCATCGGGGTCACAGCTTTATCTGCTGGTGATTTTGGTCAGTATGCTAGATATCTGAGTAATGACCGCATAATGATCACAGATGTTCAGGTAGATTCTCCAGCAAGCAAATCCGGTATGAAAGCTGGCGATATCATCACAGGCTTTGATTCTACTGATAATATTCAACAAACCGTGAGAAGTAGTGCTGGTGCGGTGGTGACATTGAGTTATATCACCAACGGAATAGCCACGACGACCAAGATAATTCCATCACTCATGAAAGATCCGTCAGGAGATTTCTATGCTATCGGAATTGCTATGGAAAAAGTGGCCGATCTTCATTTACCATTTTATATTTCTATTTGGGAAGGGTTGAAATACACCGGAAACATGATAAAAGACACCACCGTCGGCTTGGTCGGATTTGTCGTGACGATGATTCGTGGCACAGCTGATTACTCGCAGATTTCTGGACCTGTCGGAATAGCCGGCATAGTAGGTAGTGCTGCCGATCTCGGTTTTGCTTATCTTGTGATGATTACCGCTGTTATTTCTGTAAATCTTGGCGTCATAAATCTGGTGCCATTTCCAGCACTCGATGGTGGTCGCATCTTGGTCGTGGTTATAGAAGCTATCATCCGTCGTCGCGTTTCTTCTAAATATGTAAATGCTATAAATATCGTCGGCTTCGTCCTACTCATGGCACTTATGGTTCTTGTGACTTATAAGGATATCTTGAAGTTGGTGACTTCTTGAGCGTTTCTTCATAACTTCTTCACTGAAATTTTATCTCGTTAGTTTATGATAGACACATGATTGCGCATACTTATGCGTCGAATCATTATTATTAATTAACTTTTTATGCATATGTGGTATCATAAATTCATGAAATATGTCTTCAGTGCAGTCTTTACCAAGGAACGAGGTGGCTATAGTGCCATATGTCCAGAGCTTGGCGTCGCTAGTCAAGGTGAGGATATTGTTGTTGCTGAAAAGAATATCAAGGAAGCAGTGGAACTTTATATAGAAGACATGACACCAGAAGAGCTTGAGCCGTATTCTCATGCGAAGACTTCCGGGCCAGTCCTGAAGACTTTTGAAGTGTCTCATGCCTAAGTTATTTTCTGGAAAAGAAATCATAAAGATATTGTGCAAAAAATACGGTTTTGAACAGATCAATGTGGTTGGTAGTCACGTAAAATTGAGAAAGAGAAGTACTGACACGGCCGTCACGACTGTTGTGCCACTGCATCATCAGGTGTTTATCGGTACTTTCAAGCAGATAATGCGACAAGCAAGAATCGACCCAATAGACTTCATTGAAAAGAGTGGGGAATGATTTTTTTCGCATCTTAGTCTATAATTACCCCCATGAAACAATCACAACTATTTACGAGAACGCGTCGCGAAGCTCCGAAGGATGAAGTGTCGAAGAATGCGCAACTCCTGATACGCGCTGGATATATTCACAAGGAGATGGCAGGTGTCTACGATTTCCTCCCTTTGGGTTTGCGTGTATTAAATAAGATAGTGAATATTATTCGCGAGGAGATAAATACTATCGGTGGTCAAGAGCTACAAATGACTGCATTGCAAGATCGAGCATCGTGGGAAGCGACCGGTCGCTTCGATGATGCCGCTGTTGATAACTGGTTCAAGACGAAGCTCAAAAACGGCACCGACCTTGGACTCGGCTTCACTCATGAAGAGCCACTTACGGCTATTATGAAAGATCATATCCGCTCTTTCCGCGATCTGCCGGCGTATGCTTACCAATTCCAGACGAAGTTCCGCAATGAAGCCCGCGCAAAATCCGGCATTATGCGTTGTCGTGAATTCCTGATGAAAGATCTTTATTCTTTCTCGCGCGACCAGAAGGAGCACGATGCATTTTATGAGAAAGCCAAACAGGCTTACGTAAAGATATTCGAACGCCTTGGTCTTGGCGACAAGACTTATATAACATCTGCTAGTGGCGGTTCATTTTCCAAATACTCGCATGAGTTCCAGACATTGTCTGATGCTGGCGAGGATACTATATATGTAAATGAAGGCGCAAGTAAAAAGGGGCAAGGCGCAAAGATCGCGGTGAACAAGGAAGTATTAAATGACGAAGTTCTCGCAGACTTAGGCGTGAAGCGCGCTGATTTGGTGGAGAAGAAAGCGATCGAAGTTGGTAATATTTTCAATCTCGGCACGCGTTTTTCCGATGCTCTCGGTTTGGTATTTCAAGATGAAAAAGGCAAATCATTGCCGGTTATAATGGGTAGCTACGGCATTGGCCCAGGCCGCGTCATGGGTACGATCGTCGAACTCTTCGCGGACGAGAAGGGAATAGTCTGGCCGGAAGCTGTTGCACCTTTTGCGGTGCATCTTGTGGCGCTATTTGATGCCGGAGGCAAAGTCCGTGCGGCTGCTGAGCAAATATATGCAGATTTGAATGCGAAAGGCATCGAAGTTCTCTATGATGATCGTGATGCTTCAGCTGGTGAGAAATTCTCCGATTCTGATCTTATAGGTATACCAGTGCGTTGGGTTGTGAGTGAGAAGACACTCGCAGCTGGCGGTGCCGCCGGCGCGTCGGTCACCGTTGAAGTCAAGGACCGCAAAACAGGGAAGGTGGAAATGAAGAAGTTGTAATAATAAAAATATATAAATGGAAAACCCGTCAGCGAACTGAACCGACGGGGTCCATGTTCGTAACGGGTGTTATTGCGGTGAGGCTGCGGGCACTTTGTCCATGAGCCTTTTCGCGATTCGTCGGATCGTCCCATTTTCCTTTGTTAGGAAGTCCGCATCGTTCTTAAGTTCGATATTGTTCGCCTCGAGCTTATCGGAGACTCTCTCGATGAGGTACGCGTAGATGATCCTGAAAGGGAAGTAATTCTCCGTGATTATTTTCCCGATGTCTGAGCTGATACAAACTTCGCGCCGATGGGGATCTTTGTATGACATACGTACAACATTGTCTACACAACTGAAACTGATGTAATCGATAGGCATCCTATCGTAGAGGTGTATCTTTTCAATCCCGAGAGAAATCACGATGTCACCAATGAACTCCAGTAAACGGACCTTTTCTTGGAGTAATACTTTTGCTACATCGGCCTGTCTTTTCCGGAGAATGTCGATGTGCGCACGCTCGGCAATGCCGGATTGTGATTCACTCGCCTCCTTCAGACCCTTCTCGATACTCGTCAGTTGGTTTTCGAACAAAGACAATCTTGCCTCAATCGAATCTGGAGTCTTTCTCATTTGATTTACGTTAAGGTGTATTTCAATGGAACACCGGGCACTCCTTTCAAGTGCCGCTATCCAAAAACTTTTATTCTTTCACTAAAATAGCACGAAATATATATACTGTCAATACTTGGCTAATTATCCAAACAAACCCAGCGAAAAAATTGCCCACACCACCCACTTTATGCTAAGGTTGACCCATGAAAAGGAAGACCCTAAAAGACCACAAAGAGCACCTGCTTAACAAGTTTTCTAACGATATCGGCATTGACCTTGGAACGGCCAATACGCTTGTTTATGTGCGTGGAAAGGGCATTGTTGTAAATGAGCCATCTGTCGTGGCAGTGAATCAGAAAACCGGACAAGTGGTGGCTGTTGGTGCTGCAGCGAAAGAAATGCTTGGTAGAACACCAACTCATATCACTGCTGTCAGACCTTTGGTTGACGGCGTTATTTCAGACTTCGAGATCACTGAAGAAATGCTTGCATATCTCATGGGACGTGCCAGCGAGTTTATGCCGAAGAAATTCCTCGGACCACGCGTTGTTGTTGGAGTCCCTTCAGGTGTCACAAACGTGGAAGTCCGCGCTGTTAGAGATGCCACGAAAAATGCTGGAGCGCGCGAAGTTTATATTGTTGAGCAACCCATGGCCGGTGCAATCGGTATCCGTTTACCAGTTCATGATCCGGTCGGTTCTATGGTCATAGACATCGGCGGAGGCACTACAGATATCGCTATTATTTCACTTGGTGGTATCGTCCGTTCGAAAAATATCAAGATCGCCGGAGATAAACTTAACAATGACATCATTTCTTATATAAGAAATGAATTCAAAATCCTGATTGGCGAAAGTACAGCCGAACAAGTGAAGATAACAGTTGGATCAGTGATTGCTGGTGAGCCTCTGGAAACGACTATCCGTGGTCGCGACCTTATAACCGGCTTGCCACGCGAAGTTATCATTACAGATTCTGATATTCGTGAAGCTATGGGTCAATCCATAGAGTCATTGCTCGAAGCAGCTAGAGAAGTGTTAGAAACTACTCCACCAGAGATACTTTCAGATGTTATGCGTCGCGGACTTTATCTTGTCGGTGGTGGTGCACTTATAAAAGGCCTAGATATTTTGCTCGCGGAGACATTGAAATTACCTGTCTATATCGCTGAAGATCCACTTACAGCTATAGCGCGTGGCGCCGGCATTATCCTCGAAGACCTTGAGCGTTTCCGTTCAGTACTAATCGAAAGTGAAGATGAATTACCTTCAAACTCATAACCGTCATGCTTTTTCGCGAAATCGCGGCCTTTGGGTCGGCATTTCCACGATCATAATAATAGTCGTTTTCATACAGCTTATTGTGCCACATTTTTTGCCGGCAATTTTCACAACTATTGCACGACCATTTTGGAGAATGGAATTCTCTGCAACCAATGGATCCCTCCGTTCACCTGAATATTTATTGAGCCAAAATGAAGACCTCAAGCGTCAATTGGCAGATATGACGATTCGGTCGCAGACCACTCAATCCATCTCAAATGAGAACAGTGAATTGAAGTCTCTTTTGAATAGACCAGTCAGTGCTACAGCCACAGCCACATCGACAGCTTCCTCGACCAAGGTAGTGGCTTTATTGACTCCTTCGAAATATATTTTGGCGGCAGTTTTGAGACGT
>Ga0194053_10000445_pt1 | contig 31644 bp, 31 predicted proteins | sample SepL228m_MetaG_FD_161684 | JGI IMG/M metagenome (GOLD analysis project Ga0194053, IMG submission 161684) | Anoxic zone freshwater microbial communities from boreal shield lake in IISD Experimental Lakes Area, Ontario, Canada - Sep2016-L227-8m | ecosystem: Environmental > Aquatic > Freshwater >... | reverse complement strand
AAATGCCTCGTCAAGTCCAACTGCACGCCGAAAACCATGCTGGAAATCGTTAACGAAATGCTCGCCGCATCCCGCCCGGCTCCGGCCAAAGGCGGCGAACCACCCGCGCTCGCCCCGGCCCCCCCCCCGCAAATCCGCCCAGCCACATCGAGTCCGGCGTGGACACCACATTTCAGACTGAAATCCGTGGTGCTTTTTTGCGTCGTGCTCCTCAATTATTGGCAGCGTTGCGTCACCGTTTACAGGCTCTCACCCGAACCGATAGCGAGCCAGCCCGCCTCCTCGAGCTGCATGAATTGTGCCGCCTCGTCCATTCGCTGGCTGGTAACGCCGGCATCGCCGCCTTTAATAACATTGCCGATATGGCCAGCGCCCTCGAAGCGCTGCTCAAAGAACTATACGAAAAACCCAAGTACGTTACCGCCTCTTCTTTGCGCACCGTCGCTCACACCTTCGATTTCCTCGGTGCCTTGTTTGAACAGGCAGCCCAGCCCGAAGCCAAAACGGGCGCGCCGCCGATTGTCCTGGTGGTGGATGACGAAATCATATCCCGCCAGGCCGTGGTTCTGGCCCTGGCCCGGGCCAGCCTGGCCTGCATCAGTACGGACGACCCCCATCTGGCGCTAAAACTGCTCCGCGAAAATCACTTCAGCCTCATCTTCCTGGACGTCGAGATGCCCACGCTGAACGGCTTTGAATTGTGTAACCAACTGCGCCTCCTGACAGCCAATCGGACCACTCCCGTGGTTTTCGTCACCAGCCTCACCGACTTCGAGAGCCGCGCCCGTTCCGTGTTGAGCGGCGGTAGCGATCTCATCGCCAAGCCCTTTCTCTTGATGGAGTTGGCCGTCAAAGCTTTGAGCTGTGTGCTCAAGCAACAAATTCTGCCACCAAACTCTCCTCCCGCCGCTTAACCCCGCTCACCATTGGCGCCTGCCCGATTCAGGCAATGGCAGCTCTATTTCTCTGTTATCTCCGTTTCCTCCTGTTCAATCCCAAACCCATGAACCAACAGGAGATAACAGAGGGAACAGAGATGGAAGGCCAACATAAGCGGCTGCCCGATTCAGGCAATGGCAGATTTATTTCTCCGTTATCTCCGTTTCCTCCTGTTCAATCCCAACCCCATGAACCAACAGGAGATAACCGAGGAAACAGAGACGGAAGGCCAACATAAGCGGCTGCCCGATTCAGGCAATCGCAGATTTATTTCTCCGTTATCTCCGTTTCCTCCTGTTCAATCCCCAACCCATGAACCAACAGGAGATAACAGAGGGAACAGAGATGGAAGGTCAACAACTGGGCCTGCCTGATTCAGGCAATGGCAGATCTATTTTTCCGTTATCTCCGTTTCCTCCTGTTCAATCCCAACCCCATGAACCAACAGGAGATAACCGAGGAAACAGAGACGGAAGGCCAACAACTGCGCCTGCCTGATTCAGGCAATGGCAGATTTATTTCTCCGTTATCTCCGTTTCCTCCTGTTCAATCCCCAACCCATGAACCAACAGGAGATAACAGAGGGAACAGAGATGGAAGGCCAACAATTGCGCCTGCCTGATTCAGGCAATGGCAGATCTATTTCTCCGTTATCTCCGTTTCCTCCTGTTCAATCCCAAACCCATGAATCAACTCTCCGAGTTCCCAACTCCGTTAGGAGCGCCATGTTTATATTAACGCCCACCCCGGATGCTTGGCCAAGCTCCTTTAGGAGCGGCACGAATGGCATTTTGCATCCCACAGCCCTTCAGTGGTGGGCCGTCTTAGGGATAGGGCGGCGGCATAAGGCGCCCGAGGATGGCCTCTTCTCGGCGAATCGCCAGGGCTGGCGGGCGGTTCATGCTCAGAGCGGCCACCGTGGCACGGCCCGTCGGGGTGATGCCAAGAATGTGAGCGCCATCCCGACGGAAATGCCGCCCCCACGCTTCACGGCGTGGGTGGAGGGCACGCATCTGCCGGGATGGTCATGCGCTCAGTCGTGGCCGCCGTTTACCCTCTCCGCCCGCAGTCGGAGCAGCGACAACAAGTCCGCCAAATCCACCAGGCATTCGGCTTCGCGCTTCTCCTCGAGGCTGAGCGCAGGGCCGGCATCCTGTTTGTAGAGCAATTCCTGAAGCCGGCAAGAAGGCCGAGAATGCCGGTTGACACCACCGCCAGACCCACCTTATGCTCGTCCCATGCTTGCAGCGTGCTCTGTGCTTGGCGAGACTCAGAAACCAATTTTTCCTCACCTGCGCAGTGCTGAGCACACGCAGGCGCGAAAAAACAATTGCCTTACACTTACAGTTTAATTCGAATGAAATCCAACCGTTCATTTCTCTCTCTGGTCGTGCTTCTGTGGTCGCTCGTTGTCGCGGCCCCGGCTGGATGTTTTGCCGCGATGCTCTCCGCCGGCGCGAACGTCAACATCAGCTACATGACGGGCAACCAGCACGAGTCCACCATTTCGATTGATCCCAGCAATCCCCAGCGCATGTTTGCCGCCGCCAATCTCGAAGCGCCTGGCAACTTCGTTGCCTGCAGCACCAATGGCGGCGCGACTTGGACCGGAAGAATTCAAGGCGCTGGCGATGGGCTGCCCTCTGGCGGTGGGGACGTGCAATCCGCTTGGGACCGATTCGGAAACCTGTTTCTTACCTACATCGGCGGGAATCAGAGCGTCATCGTGGTTGTGAGCACCAACGGCGGCGTCACGTTTTCCAACCTGACCGCGACTCCCTTTTCCGAATCATCGGCGGACCAACCATCCATCGCCGTCGGTTCCGACAGTGTTTGGGTCAGCTACGCCTCCAAGAACAATGTGATTGTGGCTGCTGGCGCGTCCATCAGCGGCTTGGGCGCGGTGGGATCATTCACCCAATATGCCGTGCCCGGTTCCGACGGCGGTAACTTTGGCGACACTGCCGTCGGCCCCGCTGGACAGGTGCTGGTCACTTATCAATATGAGCTGCTTAATGAAACACAGCCGTATAGGATTATCGTCAACTTGAATCCGACCGGCATTGGCGGAACCTTCGGCAACCCGGTGACGGTGGCGACGACCCAGGTGGGCGGCACCCACACGAACGTTCCTGCCCAGAGCAACAATATGGGCATCGACGCGGAAGCGAACCTCGCCTGGGACCGCAGCGGCGGGCGGCATCACGGCCGAGTGCATCTGGTTTATACGGACGCGCCCAGTCCTTCCAGCAGCGCCACGGACATCTACACGCGCTACTCGGATAACAACGGCGCGACCTGGAGCGCGCCCATTCGTGTGACGGATGACACAGGTGGCAACAGCAAGTTCCTGCCCAGCATTTCGCTCGACCAGACTTCCGGCGCGGTGGGCGTGGCTTGGTACGACTGCCGCAACGACAACGGCCAGGGAACGAACGGCCCGCCCGGTGACACGGACGGCATCCCCAACAATGACGTGCAGTTGTGGGCCACTGTGAGCACGAACGGGGGCGCCAGCTTTCTGCCCAACATCCAGGTCAGCGCCGGGACCTCGCACGCAGCGGGTTCTGAGCCGCCCCCGGCAGGGTCAGGCTGTCGCCCGCTGGGCTTTGGCGATTTCAATAAGTCGGATTTCCACGCCGGCAACTTCTTCCGCGTCTGGGCTGACAATTCCAACAGCACCGGCAACAACCCGGACGGGGCGCTGTTCCGTTTCGATATTTACACGGCGGCCGTCAGTGTTGATGCCCGCCCTGCGCTGCTGGTGGAACTTGCCCGCACCGCCACCAACACGGTCCTTCTGTCCTGGCCCGCCCCCTCGACCGGCTGGGCGCTGCAGCAGAATCCCAATCTCAACTCGGCGAACTGGCTGGGCGTCACCAATACGATCCACGTCGTCGGCACCAATAACCAGGTCATCATTCCGGCGCAGGCCGGCAACTGGTTCTTCCGGCTCGCCCACCCCTGAAGAACGATCCCGTTCCACGCCAGGCAAGATCCCGAAAACATCGTCGTTTTCTGGCGCAGCAGGCGCGTTACGGCCACTTTCCCCTTATCCCCTTTGCGTTGACGCTGCGCACGCCATTTGATAGGGTTGCGCCATGCTTGGTGAGACCGAAAACCAATTCTCCCTCACCCGCGCAGCGCTCAGTAGGGGCGGGTGCGGGAAAAGCAATTTCCTGCTATCAGTAGTTCTTACGCTGCTTGGTTCACACCTCGGAGGAGTCGCGTTCGCCGCATCACCGGGGCGCGCCCCCGCCACGGTAAGACCACCGACCCTCTCCAATTTGAGCGGTTGCGCCAGACGGTTACGTCGCTCCGCGGTGACGCCTCCCTCACAGCGCTCTCCGACCGGCAGTTGGCGCAGGCCCTTCAGTTGGTTGAAACCAAGGACAGCGCCTTGAGGTGCTATGTCGAGGTATCCGACCCGCCCCCGTCCCCAAGAAACGAACCGGACTGAGTTGCTTGAAAGCATTGATCGTTCCCAAAGGGCTACCGTGGACAACCAGCAGACTGACACGAACATCCGGCCCGTCGTGCCTTCTCGGCAGAAACAACTGCTAGCGCAAGAACGCCACCAACCTGATGATCTACCCGCAGATGACCGCGACCAATTTGCCAAAAGTGGTGAACCTGACGACTGGTGACCGGATTGCCGTTTGCTCACCCGCAAGCATGCGAGAGGGGGGAATGCCTTACCCTGATGCGACCGGACTTGCGATTTCTGATGGACAAATCTGCTTGCCCATAAGCTGGCATTTTACAAGTATCGCCTTGTGGTCAACATCAACTATCCCTGTTCCTGTTCGATTGTGTGCGTCCGGTTCGCCGGAACGCACGCAGCATTGTTGGCTCACGATTGTAAGGACATGTCCCTTCCCATTGCCAAGCCCAACCCGATTGCAGCCATTCGGTCAGTAATGTTACTCGCTCTGCTCACTGTCGGCGGTTCGCTGTCAAGCGCCCACGCCGCCGACGCCCGGTATTACGGCATCATCAAGTCCCAACGCTGCCAGCAGGCCGTCGGTGCCGCCCCGACGGCACTGGCCACCAACGCTTTCGCTTTCAACGCCTTCGTTTTCGCATCCACTAATCTTGCGGTGACCAACGCCACGGTCAAAGCGCCGTCGCCAAGCGTCACACCTGCGCGGACGCTGGTTTCGGGCCTCACGGGCGGGGATTGGCAGTTCGATGAGCAGTTCAACACCCAAAACGCCTTGGACACGGCTTACCCAACGGCCACTCTTTCCTCCTACACGTTCACGATCTGCGCCACAAACGATGGCGTTCGCACTTGCACCGCGAATTTCTTCCTCGCCGGAACGCCGCCGACGCCCCAGATCAGCAACCTGGTCGCGGCTCAGCAGATCGACACCACCACGAATTTCGCGCTGACGTGGAATTCCCTGAATGGCACCAGTTTCGACATCGTGCAAGTGCTGATTACGGGCGGCGCGAACAACCTGGTCTTCGCGTCTCCAGTGTTCTTTTCGAGCAACGCCTTGAACGGGGCCTCGACCTCGCTCGTCATCCCGGCCTGCGCATTGCCAGCCGGCCGGCAACTCACCGGCCACCTCACCATCGCGAAACCGGGCGTCCCCAACACTTCTTCGTACCCTGGCGCCACCGGCATCGGTGCATTGGCGTGCGATACTGAATTTCCCCTGGCCACCCTTCCACCTGCTTCGCCACGGCTTCATGTCCTCTCGTCCCGCGCCACGCCGTTCGTGGTGGGTTTCACTGGTGAATCGAATCGCAATTACCTTTTGCAGGGCAGCGCAAACTTGAGCAACTGGCTCGCCGTGCAACTGACCAATTCCCCCACCGGTTCCGGCGTCATCACCGACCACCTGTCCAACGTGTTCACGCAGCGATTCTACCGAATCCAAGTGGTGCCCTAGCGCCAGCAGACCCCCGGCGGTTTTAGCAACCGGCCTGGATTCGTCTCGCGGCACTGCCGACGGTCAGTTGTGGTGACGGCGGCGCCGGCGTGTCCGCAATGGGGTTGACAGAGTAAGAACAATTGTGAAATCAGCACTTGCAGGAAAACGCGGAGCGATCAGCGTGGTATGTGCTCTCATTTTATCAGTCGCAGAGCCGACCCAAGCCCAGCCCGTTTATTACCTTGCTGATTTGGCCGCGTTGCCAGACGGGACCACGATGAAATTGGAGGAATTGGGCCGACATCATGACCGGGTTGGTTACGATGTCGGCGCGCGCGATGGAACAGAATGCAGGCCCACTGATACGACGGGGCAGACGGTGACGGCGACTTCAGGCACTTTGGCTGGTCGCCCGGCTGCCTTCGCCGCCTCGGTCAAAACGACTTCGGCGGTTGTCACTGTGGATTTTACCCGTCGGCTTTACATCGGAGGGGTCGCCACCTTTGATCGCGAGACCTGGTTTGGAGTTTATAACGAAGCCGGTTTCGGCAACGCCGTGGTGAATATTGGAGGCACTAATGAAACGGTGGACAAGTGGATTCTCAAGGAAGGCAATATGCTGCCTTCCCGCGGCACGGTGGATTTTGAAACCTATTGGAATGGCAGCAGCTATGCTTCCTATAGCCAGGATCCAACCCGCCCCGGCTACATCTTACCGGTTGAATTGACAAATTATGCCGTCGCAACGAGCCGATATGTCACTGGCAAGACCTTTAATCCCAATCATAAAACTATTTACACTGGCAAAGGGCAGGGGGCCTGGCCGTCATTCATGTGCTGGCCAACCAACCTCACTCATGGGGTCAACACGGTTTCCAATCTGGCAGCTTATGGCGAGGCAGTGACAATTGCCTACCATGATTTCGCCAACGCCAAAGGGCTGGTTCCAGCATGGTATGAAGTCTGCAACGAAAGCGATATCCAGAAAAACTGTGGTTGGTTTCCTGACACCAATGCCTGGACCAACAATGGCCTGATCCATAACGCCGTGGCCGATGCGATGGCGGTTGCCTGGCCACAAATCAAGGTGGCGGGTCCGGTCGATTCCTGGCCTTATCGTGAGGGTCCCAACGGCACATTCAGGGACTGGCTCGACGGGGATCATGCCTTCATTCACCTCAGCGGCAACCATCTTGGGGCCTATTCGTTTCACGCCTATGAGTATGATTTTATGGCAACGATGGGATCAAATACGGTCTTTGACGCCCAGTTTGGCAGTCCCCATGTTTGGTCAAAAGGCCGCTTGGAGAGCTTTGTGGATCTCTGGGAAAACGAGCAGCTTCTTGCCTGGGGCACTCGCAAGCCATTCATCATGTCTGAATACGGCGTGCTGAATTGGTCCACTACCAACCACTTCAACTACATTAAATCCTGCAACGCCATGCTGGTGGCTATGCTCGACCGCCCTGATATCATGGACAAGATGAGCGTCTTCATTCTTTCCTATGCTCCGGGAAATCCTTCCTACCGCCTGACCATGTTCACTTCAGACAATGGCGGGGCCAGCTACTACCCGACAGAGTTTATGAATTACCTTTCATTTTGGAGTGATCTGAACGGCGATTACCTTTTCAGCACCTCCTCCAGCTACCACCTCTTGAGCCGGGCCTTTTTCACGAACAATACGGCCTATGTGGTGCTCCACAATAACCACCATTCCAGCTTCACCATCAACGTGCAGCCTCAACTGCCGGCCGGCGCAACCGTCCTCAGTTCCCAAATTAAAACGATATTTCAAAACGGAATCGATTTGGGTTACAGCGACTATGCGTCGCTCGCTGCTTTGACAAACGTAATCGTCCCCGCCGAAGCCACCTGCATTCTGCGTCTCGCCCTGGGCGGCATGGAAACGCTTCCCGTCATAGACGAGGATAATTATTACGGAAATACTGCCTTGACGGATATCGGCGCCGGCGTCGATGAAACCTTTGCCGTGAACGTGACGAAAAACGCTTCTCAGCCCATTGTGGGCGGGCGTCTTTACGCGTGCTTGTTCAAAACCAACGGCTTCGCTTACAACCCGACTTTTATTCGGGTGAACGGGCAGAGTTTGACGAATGTTCCAGACATCACTCACTCGTCCGGCGTCTCGAATAGCTGGAAACAACTGGCGGTTGATTTGCCAGCCTCCGCGCTCGTTCGCGGCTCCAATACCGTCTCGCTGCGTTTCCCTCAGGCGGGCGGGAAGATTACCAGCGTGCGCCTGGCAGTCCACAGCCGTATCGCACTGAATCTTCAAGTGAATCTGCTGACTCTTGCTCCTGGCGGCTCCGCTGCCCAAATACAAGTGCCGACGGTTTTGGGCCATAATTACAATGTATTTCGCACTCCCTCCTTACAACCGGCCTCCTGGAACTCCATCACCAATTTTCCCGGCACCGGTAGCACCGTCCTGGTTAACGACCCGATCCTCGCAAGCACTCAATTTTACCGTGTAATCGCCACCCCCTAAAGCTCGGAAACCAGAAATGGACCCAAGACCAGGGCGGATTCAAGAACCTCCAAAATCGTAGCCGCCGACGGCAGTCGGCGCACTTTTCCCCAATGGCTGAGATTAGCGCCGACTGCCGTCGGCGGCTACGATTTCTTGAAACCACCCTGACCCAAGACCTTAGCCGTTTTCGTTGTTTTTGCTCTCTTTTTACAACGCCGACGCTGCGATGGTGAACTACCACCTGCGTTTAAGGCGGCTTGCAAGTGCGGCCAGTGAATCTTCTTTCAGACAGTTCACATTCAAAAAGAGCAATAAGGCCAAAGACGGCCAATGGGCACGCGCCAAGTCCTTCGACACGTTCGCCCCGATTGGGCCGTGGATCGAAACGGAGTTCGATCCGGCCCACCGGCGGGTGGCGTCACGATTAAATGGCAAGCCCATCCAGGATGCCAGCACTGACCTGATGCTCTTTGATGTGCCCTTTGTGATCAGTTATTTTTCGAGCTGCATGACTCTCCTGCCCGGAACTGTCATCTCGATGGGGTCGCCCGGCGTGCTGCAAGAACCGAGGCCATTCCTCCGTCCCGGGGACATGGTGGAAGTCGAAGTTGATGGCCTGGGCGTGCTCTGCAATCCGGTCGGCAGTCCCGCTGGAGGTTGAAAACCGAACCGCCCCAGTCGAAAGAACACAATCCATCCCGAATCGGGGGGAAGTGGTCGCCTTTCTGGTGCCCAGACCGAGGATGGAAGCGTTGCTGGAGCAGATGGAAATTCTGGCCAACCCGGCGGCCATGAAAGCGATCCAGCGCGCCCGGCGTGGCGAGGCAAAGGACCATCCGCTCTCTGCGCTGGATGAAGACTAAAGTCACGCTGGACGCTCAGCCGCTCGACTTTATTCGCCGCCAGCCCCCCGAGAGCAAGCGCGCTCTGCGCGAAGCGCTGCGCGATGTCGAGTCCGGGCACGCCTTCCCGATTCCGCTGGAGGACGACTTGGAGGGGTTCTACAAGGTGCGGGTCGGCGATTAGCGCTTGATTCTCCAATATAGCCTCAGGCCTTACGCATGCTGATAGCCAGGGCTTCTTTAGTTCTGGCGGTGATGCCACACCAGTCGCGCTTGGCGATCAGCCCAGGGTCCACCACCCAACTGCCACCGACTGCTGCAACGATGGGCAGGGCCAGGAACTCCGGCATGGTCTCCGGCGTCACCCCGCCCAGAACGATGAATTTGACGCCCGTGTGCCCATAGGGTCCGGTCAAGGCCTTGAGCATCGCGGCTCCGCCGGCGAGGTTGGCCGGGAAGAACTTGAGGAGCTTGCACCCGGCATTGATGGCCATCTCGATTTCTGACGGGGTCATAACGCCGGGAACGAAGGGCAGGCCGATTCGTTGTGCGGTCTTTACGACCTCGAGGTTCAACCCTGGAGCGACGCCGAACTGCGCGCCGGCGTCTTTGGCGCGCTGCACCTGGTCGGCAGTGAGCAAGGTGCCGGCGCCCAGGATCATCTGCGGCAGATTCTGGGCGATGGTTCGCACGGCGGGTTCCGCCGCGGCCGTGCGGAAGGTTATTTCCATGACGTCCAAGCCGCCAGCGAGCAAGGCTTCCGCCAGCGGCAGGGCGTCCTCGACGTGTTGCAGGCCGGCGACCACCGGCACGATCCGTTTATGCGTAAGATTGATATTCATGACTTCGATTTGTGTTTATGCGTGTTAATACTCAGCCGCCACGACGGCAGTGTGTTGCCAGTTCCGCCAGGTTACAAGCGAATCGGATAACACCCCACCTTAAGGGCTTCGTCGATCATGGCGCAAAAATTTTCGGGTGGCACATCGGGCTGGATGCAATGCACCGAGGATAAAATATAGCCACCGCCGGGCGCCAAGTCCTTGATGCGCCGACGGACCTCGGCCCGCACGTCCTCCGGAGTGCCGTGAGGCAGGACCGATTGCGTGTCGATGGCGCCGTTAAAGCACAAGCGGGCGCCGAACTCGCGTTTTAACCGGGCGGTGTCTCCCATGTCTTTGGCTGCGACATGAACCGGGTTGATCAAATCCACCCCGGCGTCGATCAGGTCGTTCAGCAGCGGATAAATGTTGCCATCGGAATGATAGAAGATCCTGGCCTTGGTCCGCTGCCTGATGGCTTGGAACAACCTCAGATGGTAAGGTTTGATCAAATCGCGGTACATGGCGGTGGAGATGAGCGGGGCGCTTTGGCTGCCCAAGTCATCGCCCGTCACGATCACATCGATGCAATCACCGGCTTCATCGAGGAGTTTCTCGACAGCGGACTGCATGAGCGAGGTCAGCTTGCCCATCAAGGTATGGACAAAGTCAGGGGCGCCGCCCAAGTCCAGAAACCAATTGTCCATGCCGCGGAGCATGTAACTGTATTCGAACGGCGTGATGCCGCTGAGCGCGACCACCGCGTAACCGGCTTCCTGGATTTTGCGCGCCTTTTCCCGCAAGCCGGCGAAGCGGCTGGGGTGCGCAGTGTCGGGCCAGGGATACGTGGCGATGTCCTCGATGGTGGCATCCTTCAGGGGCGGCACCGTGAGATCGAAGTAATGGTTGCCAGGATGCAACTGCCAGGTGATGCCCCAGGCATCGATAAAACGGTCCGGCGCCAGGTCACGGGCAAGCGTGGAGGGTGGCGGGCCGGGAATGAGCGACCGCGCGTCCGAATGAAAACGAACCATGACATCCTCATCCAAAATCGCGTACTGCAATGCCCGCCAGAAAGTCCGTGTCTCGGATTTGATCCCCAGGTAGGCTTTTAGGCGGTCATAAGCCGCGGTGTTCATCGTGGTGACACCGGAGGCGCCGAAGAAGATCGGCACGCGGTCGGGTTCTTTATGGTTGAGGGCGCAAAGCACCCGTTCACGCGAGGTCATCATCTGTTGGCGGGTGGGTATCGGCCGAGCCGAAGGCCGGTTTCAACAAAGAACCTGTAGGTTTCGTAATCCACCCGGCTCGACACGCTGTGGTCCACGCGATCTGTGGGCTGCCGGCGCAGAATGCATTCGATTCGTTCTTTGCCCGTCATGCGTGATCGGCCTTCGCATCCTGCGGGGACAACCCCGCCCGTTCCAGGACGGGAATCGTAAATCGCTCCAACACGTCGTAGTCTATTCTTCGGGAATTGGCGGGCAAGCCAATGCGGTTCGCCACGACGGTCGCCATGAGCGAATTGCGCAAGTCCAAGCTAATCGCCTTAACCTCAAACGTCGCTTTGCCCATGCAGCCAGACTAGCTGGCGGCTCGGACGCTGCCAGCCTTTTTCGCTGTTTTTGCTCTGTTTTTGGAACACCTCCGCTGGCCCAGGCGAACTACCACCTGGGCTTAGCGCTGTTTGCAAATGGCTGGAGAGCTAGAAGTCTTTGGCGGCAGCATTTCCTGTTTCATTAAGCCCGTGAGAAAAGCGAACTGCGGGTCCTTGTGGATCAACGTCGCGTCCACTCTCACGGCGGCTGCGGCGACAAAAGCGTCGGCGAAGGAAAGCCGGTGCCGGGCTTTGATTTGGGCCGCCGAGTCGCAGAAGGGGTCATCCGAATGCACCCAGTGTGCCGGCCAAAGCGGCATCAGCGTCTTGAGCTTGGCCAACTCCAGAGCACCCTTCTCTTGCTCGATCAGATACAAGATCTCCATCCGCGAGGCGAACGCGGCGAAAATTTCCACCTCGCCGCGATGGGCTGCTTCCAGAAGTTGTTCGACCCTCTCTCCGCCCGGCTCTTTTTCCAGAAAGGCCATGAAAGCGGAAGTGTCTAGAAGATATTTGTCAGCCATGACGGCGGGGCCGAAGACCCTCTGCTTCCGCCGCTTCACAATCCCGTTCGCGCCGGCGCTCTTCGAGGAGCTTCTCCGTCAATCGGCTCCCTGCGAACAGGCCATGGCTGGCTCGGATGGCTTCGTCCACTGCGTCCCTGAGCGCAGGCCCGGCCGCCCTGCGACCGGCTGCCCATTGAACCACGCAATCGCAGAGCTGTTCGATATCCGCTGGCGGCAGCGCCTTGATCTCGGACAACAATCGTTCGGCTGTTGGATTCATACTCTCAATCTAAAAGAAGCCGCTTGTTTGGCAACCCTGTTTTCGTAACTGTTCAGGTGTGGGGCAGACCTGAACAGTTACCTGTTTTCAATCGCGCCGTGAGATTCAGAACACGGCAGCCACCGGATTTCAACCTGATACCAATTTGATCACCTTATGCAGTTTGGTGCCTCCGTTATCTCCGTTTCCTCCTGTTCAACCCCAAATCCATGAACCATCAGGCGGGAACGGAGAGCGACGAAGATGTTCCCAGCTCCGCTGGAGCTTGGCGGACCTGGCGGCAAGGTCCACAAGCGCACGACGCACGGTTCGCCGCTCGGCCGGCCAGTGAATCCTTTTTCAGCCGGTTCACATTCAAAAAGAGCAATAATTAATCGAAAAACGAAGGCGCTGGACGCGGGATTACCCCACGATTTCTGTCAATGCCAGCCAGGTATATGGCCAGCCACGTCACGGCGGTCAGCAGTCCGGCTGGAAGTTGAAAACCGAACCGCCATAGGCGAAAGAAAACAATGCATCCAAAACCAAGAGCCGTCTTTTTCGGCGAGTTGCTCATGCGGTTGGCGACCAAACGCTACGAGCGCTTCGTCCAGGCCCGCGAATTCGAGGTTGGCTACACCGGGGCCGAAGCCAACGCCGCGGTCTCCCTCGCCCATTTCGGCGTGGATACCGACGTCGTCTCCGTGGTGCCAGATACCGAGATCGGCGAGGCCTGTGTCAATTACCTGCGCCAATTCGGGGTCAATACGGATTTCGTGCTTCGGCGGGGGCCGCGGCTCGGCACGTTCTATCTCGAGACCGGCGCGTCGCAACGACCGTCCAAGGTCATTTATGATCGGGCGGGCAGCTCGATCACTGAATTGGCGCCCGGAACGATGCCGTGGGACCAGGTGTTTGCCGGCAAGCAGTGGTTTCACTGGTCGGGCACCGCGCCAGCTCTGAGCGAGCGCATGGCTGCCACCACCCGCGAGGCCTGCCAGGCCGCCAAGAAGCACGGCCTGATCGTCAGTTGCGACCTGAATTACCGGCGCAAACTGTGGACACCGGAAAAGGCGCGCGCAGTGATGACCGATCTGATGCAGTACGTGGACGTGTTGATCGGGAACGAAGAGGATTCCGCCATCGTGCTTGGGGTTCAGGCCAGAGACGTCGATGTGACCAAGGGCGCGCTGGATGCCGACCGTTACCGCGAAGTGGCGCAGGAACTGCATCGGCGATTCGCCTTCAAATACGTCGCCACGACGCTGCGCGAGAGTCTGTCAGCGTCCGAGAACGGCTGGTCGTGCCTCCTCTCCAACGGTCAGGTGTGTCATCTTAGCCGCAAGTACCGCATTTGGATTGTGGACCGCGTTGGCGGGGGCGATTCCTTCTCCGGCGGCCTTATCTATGGATTGCTCACCGGGATGAACGATCAGCAGACGGTTGAGTTCGCGGCCGCCGCGTCCTGCCTCAAGCACTCAATCCACGGCGATTTCAACCATGTCTCGAAAGAGGAAGTGGTTGCGCTGGCCGGCGGCAGCGGTTCCGGTCGGATCCAGCGCTGAGGCGCGGGGGCCGCAGCTTTATCGAGAATCGAATACGGGGGTGAGCGTGGCTTTAGCTTCACCGGGCGTGCCACGAATGTTTCTCAGGCCACGTCCGGGCTCCGACCCTGCACTCCCCGACCACGCATCCTTGCGCAACGATTTCCGACCAATCCAAACTCGCCAGGCCAAGCTTACCGAGCACGCTGCGATGTCCTGAAGGCAATCTGCGCAATGGCTCGGGAAAAGGCAGCCGTTCGACGGTTCATCCGGGAAGTGTGTACCTAAATCAAGAAAGTGGCTTTGAGAGCTCATTAATAAGAAACATGCCGCTCGTGAAACGCAACATGATTGAAGTTGAGTTGGTGGTCTTGCTGATGGCGCTGGCCCTGCAACATCTCCCTCACGACGCTGGCCAGGAATAAGGCGTCACTCCAGTTAACTCCCATTGCCGCTTTACCCTCGCCAGGGTCTTCTGCCACTCCTCATTGCACCGGTTGCTACGCGTCTCAAGGATTTGCCGGTTACGCTCTGGGATGGGGATCGTGACTATCGCCTGCTTGATCTGCATGACTATAGTTTGTGCCTTGGGTCAGAATGTGGCAGCGAAGCGGGGTCATCGGGAACGCCAGAGTGGTCTGGTCGTCCTGGCTTCTTCTCTCGTTAACCATTCAAGGGTTTGCAGGCTTTGGACCAGGAAAGCGGGGTGCATCCCTCGCCCCCAAATCACAGTTTCATTTCCCCTGTGCTTTCAGCTTTGCCCATCTCGCCTTGGCAGAAGCAGACATCGCAGCTTTCCATGCAGCACTCCTCTTGATCTTGGGTTTCATCGTGGGTGCTGATTCATCTGATGTGCCTGGGAAGGTCGTAAATGCGCTCCCTTTGAGTTTTGCCCATCTCGCCTTTTGTGCCGCTTTCATTCTCGCCCTCCCCGCTGCACTCACCTGGCGTTTCTTGGGTTCTTCAATCAGTTGTGGAGCAGGAGTGGGAACCTCGCCGCCCAGGATTTGATTCACTTGTTGTTGCAGTTCCTGGATTTGCTCCTGGAGATCGGCTGCTTTTCGAAGTTGTGCTGATGTTATATTGATCATGTTCGACGTAATGTGGAGTAGATCAAGGAATAATGTCAAGCGGAAGAAACAGCGGGAGAAACAGAGGATGAAGCAACGGTCAATACTGCTTTCTGGACCTTCAGATATTCGGTCAGCGTCTCAATTGCTGTCGTCTGCGTCTTCACCGCCCTCATTCCCGGCTCCCTCATCATCTTGTATTCAATGAGCCGCTTGCCGATGTGCCAGATGCGAATGTAGCCCTTCTCAGTTTTCCAGAGCTGCCCATGTTCCAACCCCGGTAATGCTTTGGTGCAAATCTTCATCGTAAGCTAAATCAGACAATCCGTGAGCTGGTTCCGTTCATCCATCAACTCGGCCCCGTTGTGCCTCAGGAAGATAGTCCTGGAGCAAAGATAAAATGAATACACCGACCCATCCCCTCAACAGCGAAGAGGCGAAGACGCGAAGAAATCAGGAAAGGTTGCATGGGGATCATGGCCCCATCTCCTTCCCGTCTTCCCGCCTTCCCTGTTCATCTCCACGAATTCATCTCGATTTTCCAAAAGAGGAGTTTTTCTTTGGTGGCTTCCCACAATCCGCGCAGGCGTTGCTCGTAGAATGTGTCGCCCGTCGAGGCTGTCAGACATGGCGGGCGTTCACGAAGACAAAGGAAAAAGCAAGAAATCCGGCGAAAACCATAAGTGTGGGTCAAAGCCGCTGATAGGATGAGCGCGTGGATATTTCGAGCAAGAGTGACACGACGATTGCTGTCGAGGCATTGCGCCAGTTCGTCGTCAATGCCTTCGAGCGGGCGGATTTGACGCCAGCAGACGCACGAACCGGCGCCGACGTGCTGGTCATGACGGATGCCTGGGGTGTTTTTACTCATGGCACCAAATTGCTGCGGGGGTACTTGAGGCGGCTTAAAGCCGGGGGCTTGCACCCGCAAGGGCAGCCGAGGGTTGCGGCCGAGGGCCCCGGCTGGGCTATCATTGACGGCGATTCGTCTCTGGGCCAGGTTACGTCCGTGTTCGCCATGCAGACTGCGATCAGCAAAGCCCGCAATTGCGGCATCGCCTACGCGGGTGTGCGCAACAGTTGCCACTTCGGCGCGGCGGGCTATTATGCCTGGCTGGCGGCGCGGGAGGGATTGATCGGGTTGAGCATGGCCAACGACAAGCCATCCGTTGCCGCTCCTGGTTCGCGCGGCGGCGTTACGGGGAGCAACCCGATTGCCTACGCCGTGCCTGCGGGCAAGCATCGCGCGATGCTGCTGGACATGTCAGTGGCCACGGTGGCCGGCGGAAAAGTTTATGCGGCGCGCACGCGTGGAGAGAAGATTCCGAATACGTGGCTTGTTGGCGCTGACGGCAGACCGACTACCGACCCTGCCGGCTACCCCGAGGTGGGCGCCTTGCAACCGGCGGCGGGTCATAAGGGCTATGGTATTGCTTTGCTCATTGAGACGCTGGCTGGGCTGCTCAGCGGGGCGGCTGTCACCGCGAGCGTGGGGAATTGGCTCTGGGATGACGGCACTCAGCCGACTCATCACGGCGCGGCCTTTTTGGCTATAGATATCAATGCCATGATGCCGGCCGGAATCTTCAGGCAACGGATCGAGGCCATGGTGGACGAGATCCATCAGGCTCCCCGCGCCGATGGTGTAGCCCGGGTCTATATCCCTGGCGAAATGGAATGGGAGCGCTACGAGATCTCGACGAAGAATGGGATTGCGCTGCCTTCCGACGTCGTGGCGAGCCTCCAGGAAGCCGCTGTCATGGTGGGATTGGATTTCCAGAAAGTATTGCCATGAAGATCGTGCCAGCTTTGTCCGTCCAAGCTCGCGAAACAATTGTGGTCACAGACCAGTGTCTAACATGAAACATTCCATCTCCGGGAGCACGATCGGCTACATTGACGTATCAGTGCCCCTGAGCGCCAAGGTGCCGATGTGGCCCGGGGCGCCGCCCTTTGAAATCCATGAGGAGAAAATTCCGCTCGGCAAGAAGGACGTCATCACCGTATCGAATCTGAAGCTCACTGCTCATTGCGGGACGCACATTGATGCGCCATTACACTTCGACAAGAACGGCGCGACGATTGATGCGGCTGACCTCTCTCTGCTCATGGGCCACTGCCGGGTGTTTCACCATAAGCATCGACGTCACATCACCAGGGCGGATCTCGCAGCCTTGGGCGACGATCTGCCGCCGCGGGTGCTATTCAAAACTGTCAACAGTGCCCGACTCCATGCCGGAAAGCTGGACAAGAACTTTATCTCCCTGCTACCCGACGCCATCGAGGAATTGCTCGCGCGCGGTGTGCGGGTGCTCGGCGTCGATGGGTTCTCCATCGGGCCTTATGGCCCCATCAGCGACAGCAACCACGTTCGCTACTGCGGGACGGGCGGTTTGATTATCGAAGTGATGGACCTCACCGCCGTCAAACCTGGCGACTACTTCCTGGTTGCCTTGCCGCTCAAGATTCTTCGCGCCGAAGCCGCTCCCGCTCGGGTGATCCTATTCAAGCCGGAGGATGCGCCAGTGCCAGGCGGCATCAAGCTAAGACACAAATCATCCCAAACCTGAAACATTAACTGAAAAGAACATAATTATGAGCAAATACAATGTCCCCTATCGCAGTGACGATTGGTATGTCAGCCCATGGAACTTCTACCCGGAGGTTACCAAAGATTTCCATTTCCCGCGCAAAGTCACCGTGCATGACGTCACGTTGCGGGAAGGCGAACAGCAGACCGGGGTGGTCTTTGACCGCAAGGATAAGGTCGAGATTGCCAAGAAGCTCGCCGAGCTCGGTGTGGACCGGATCGAAGCCGGGATGCCTGCCGTCTCCCAGGGAGACGAGGATGCCATCAAGGAAATCGTCGATTTGAACCTGGGGCCGGAGATTTTCGCGTTCAGCCGGTGCATGGCCTCGGACATCAAGAAGGCCCATGCCTGCGGCTGCAAAGGCACGATATTGGAGATCGCGTGCAATCCGCCCTTTGTGGAGAAGGCTTACGGCAAGACCATGGATTGGGCCAAGAAGTCCGCCATCGAGGCCACGCAGGCGGCCAAGGAACTCGGATTGCACGTTTCGTTTTTCACCATTGACGGAACTCGGACAGACATCGACGTTTTGCTCGATGTGGTGGATGAAATTCGGGAGAAGGGCCACATGGATGCGTTTGTGTGCGCTGATACTTTCGGCTGCGTCCATCCGCAGGCGGTTTATCACATCATGAGGAAGATCAAGAAACGATTCAATGTCCCCCTCGAGGCTCACATGCACATGCACTTCGGCCTGGGAGCAGCCAATACCCTCGCTGCGGTTGCCGCCGGCGCCGACGTTGTGCATCTGGCGGTTTCAGGCGTTGGCGAAGGTGCGGGCAACACCCCACTGGAGGACGTTGTCCTCTCCTTGAAGTGCCTCTACGGGATTGAGACTAACGTCAAGACTGAGAAATTTGTCGAGGCCAGCCAGTTCGTCTGCAAGAAGGCCAACAATCATATTCTTCCCCCCAATCGTCCCATTGTCGGCCGCGATGTTTTCCGCGTCGAGTCCGGTATCGGTTTGATGTTTTTCCACAACGCCGAAAAAGCGGGCGATCCCAAGATTGTCGGCTCAATCCAACCGGAACTGGTTGGGCAGCCGCCTTGGGAATTTGTCATGGGCAAGAAGAGTGGCATCTTTTCGGTCGAGCGCTGGCTCAAGCAAATCGGACGCACACTCAACGAGGAGCAGAAAAACGCGGTGCTCGCCAAAGTGAAAGAGCTGGCCATTGCCCAGAAGCGCCTCATCACGATGGACGAGTTCAAGGGCTTTGTGAATGAGGTGGACGGAAAGAAAGGATGAGCAATCTCGAACATCCCTACGTTCAGCATCTCATCCGGCTGGCGAGGAAGAGTCGGGCACGGGTGGCCGTGCCCGACGCCCAGTTTGACGTTCGCGTTCTCGAAGCGGCCGCGATTGTTCACCGCGAGAACTGGCTGCATGTGGTTCTTACCGGGGCGCGAGCCGACATTGCCGCCCTGGCCAAGCTGCATCACATCGACCTCACCGGCATCGAGATCATCGACCCCGCCGAGCGGTCGGATTTTTCCGAGCTATGCAACGAATACGGCCGCCTGCGGGCCAAAGAAAACCTCTCTTCCGCGCAAATCGGCCAGGTCTTGCGCGACCCCGCTTATTTCGCCTGTATGCTGCATCGGCACGGCGAGGTCGCCGGTATCTGTTCCGGTGTGTACTATTCGACGGCCGACATCGCCCGGCCCGCCATCAAGATTCTCGGCCTGCAGCCGGGGGTAGCCAAGATGACCGCGCTGGCGGTCGTCGTGTTTCGGCACACGCCGCTTGGCGACAACCTTGTCTTGGCGTGTGCCGATGGCACGGTACTGCCGCGACCCTCTTCCGAGGAGTTGGCGGACATCGCCATTCTCGCTGCTGACAAGGCCAGGGTCATTCTGCCGGACAGGCCACGCGTGGCGATGCTTTCCTTCTCGACACTCGGCAGTGCGAAACACGAGGAAGTGGACCGCGTGGTGCGCGCCTTGGAGTTGGTTCGAAAACGCCGCCCCGACATCTGCATCGACGGCGAATTCCAACTCGACACCGCGCTGTCGCCTTACGTCGCAGCCAAGAAAGTTAAACGCCCTTCCGAAGTCGCCGGCTGCGCCAACGTCCTTATCTGGCCGGACCTGCAAACGGGTAACGTCGCCGGTAAAGGCATGCTGATGATGGGGCCGGGAGCCCTCGTCGGCGCCTGTTTCCTCGGACTCAATGGCGTCGTCAACGATCACTCGCGTGGCGCGACCGTCGAGGAGATCGTCATCAACCTCGCGTTTGTCGGCGCCCAGATTAGCTCCTCATGAAACTCCTCGTCGCCAACGTCGGCAGCTCCTCATTCAAGTGTCAATTGCTGGCCATGCCGTCCGAAAAGGTGCTGGCCAAGGCCCGCGTGGAACGTATCGGCGAATCCAAATCGCCGGTCGAGTGGCTTGACCGGCACGGGGGTCGGCGCACAGCGGAACCGCAATTGCGCAACTACGTCGATGCCATCCGCTTTGTGCTCGAGCAGTTGACCAACCCCGCCGACGGCGTCCTTGCCAACCTTCGGGAGGTGGACGCTGTCGCCTTCAAGCCCGTATGCGCGAAAGGCGGCATTACCGGCGCCCAGCACCTCACCGACGAGGTGCTTGCCGCGATGGAGGAATTCAACGACTACATTTGCCCGCTGCATAACGAAGCTTGCATTCGGGCGGTGAAGAGTTTTCGCGAGTTGCTGCCTGGCACGGCGATGGTCGGCTTGTTCGAGACGTTTTTCTTCTCGGACTGGCCGGACTACGCGCGCATTTTCGGCATTCCCTGGGATTGGACCGAGAAGTACAACGTTCGCCGCTCGATGGGTCATGGCGCCAGTCATTTCTATGTAAATCGCCGTGTCGCTCAACTCATCGGACGCAGGCCCGAGGATTTTAATGCCGTCCACCTGCATCTTGGTGGCAGCTCCTCGCTGACGGCGGTGAAAGCCGGTCAATCCATTGACGGCTCAGGCAGCTTCACCATGCAAGGTGGGCCGCCGCTCTCGGTCCGCAGTTCGGACATGGATGGGTTCCTTGTTGCCTACCTCTGGTCCAAAGGGGAGGGGACACCCAAACAGATTGTGGACCGGATGATGACCGAAGGGGGGCTGGCCGGCATCAGCGGCATGGGTTTCGACATGCGGGATTTGCTCGCCGCGGCGCAAGATGGTCATGCGCGCGCGCGCCTGGCGGTGGACACTTACGTCTATCAAACCCGAAAATATTTGGGAGCAATGATGATGGCGCTGGGCCGAACCGACGTGATCACCTTTGCCGCGGGCACAGGCGAGGCCAGTGTCGAAATTCGCGAGATGATTCTAAAAGACGCGCAAGATTATGGGATTCGTCTGGATCGAGAACGCAATGCGCGGTGCGCTGGGCGGGAAGCTTTGATATCGAGCGACGATTCGCCCGTTCAGGTCTGGGTTGTCCCCACCAACGAAGAAATCGTGGTTGCCCGCGAATGCTCCCGATTGCTCGGAGTTGGGCCAGGCTTGGAGGCAAAAGCTTCCACCGGCTTCTAATCACTCTTCTTGAATGGATATTGGATCAGCAATGGCTAAGAGTATCGAATCAATAGTGTAAATGTGAAGACGTTGCAGAATTATGTGAATGGTCAATGGACCGATTCGAAGTCCGGCGAGCGCCGCGCCGGCTTCAATCCCGCTGACCGCCATTTGGAGATCTGCACGGTGCCGGCTTCCACTTCGGCAGATGTCGAGCAGGCTATTGCGGCCGCGCAGACGGCGTATCCGGCGTGGGCGCGGACGCCCGCGCCGAGGCGGGCGGAGACGCTGCGGGCTGTTTGGGAGGTGATGAAGGCGCGAGTGGAGGAATTTGCACGGACGATCACCCTGGAGAACGGCAAGACGCTGCGCGAGTCTCGGGTCGAGGTCCAGGCGGCGTTGAAAGAACTCGATTTTCAGTTGGGCCAGGGCCGCAGGTTAGGCGGCCCTCAGCTTGGTTCGGAGCTGGCGGGAGTGAGCTGCCAGTTGCGGCGTGAGCCGCTGGGCGTTGTCAGCTTGATCACACCCTGGAATTTTCCGCTGAATGTCGCTTGCCGGAAACTCGTGCCGGCGCTGGTTGCCGGGAACTGCTGTCTGCTCAAGCCGGCGGATCTGACTCCGATGAGTGCGGGGCTGTTATTCGAGGCGTTGCATGATGCCAAACTGCCTGCCGGAGTCGCCAACCTGGTATTTGGTCGCGGCTCGGTCATCGGAGAGACGCTGGTGATGCATCCGTCCATCAAAGCGGTTTCGTTCACCGGCTCGACCGAGGTTGGCGTCGGGATTGCCACGCGGTTGGCCGGGCGCGCCACCAAAGTGCAACTCGAGATGGGCGGCAAGAACCCGCTCGTGGTGCTGCGGGATGCGGACCTCGAACTTGCGGCCGAAGCGGCGGTGGTCGGCGGCTATTCTTGCGCCGGCCAATGGTGTACGTCCACCAGCCGTGTGATTGTCGAGTCAGCGGTTTACGAGGACTTTCTCCGGCTCCTGGTGGCCAAAGTGGAGAGTTTGAAGGTTGGCAATGGCCTGAATGAATCGGTCAATGTTGGACCGGTCTGCGGCGCACAGCAGTATGAAACCATTCTGAAGTATATCGATATTGGGAAACAGGAAGGCGCGCGGCTTTGCGTCGGTGGCAAGGCCCTTACTGAGGGCGCGCTGAGCGCAGGCTATTTCATCGCGCCAACCGTGTTCGCGGATGTCAAACCCGGGATGCGGATAGCGCAGGAGGAAATCTTTGGGCCGGTGCTCTCGGTGCTGAGGGCGCAGGATTTTGAAGAAGCCCTGCGTGTGGCCAATGGCATTGCCTACGGGTTGGCCTCGTCGATTTACACTCGCGACCTGGCTAGCGCACAGCGGTTTATCTCCGAGAGCGAAGTTGGGCTTTGCCACGTGAACATGCATACGGCTTATAAGGAGCCGCAGCTCGAGTTTGGCGGTGTGAAGGAATCCGGGCGGGGCGCGCCCGAAGCCGGCGAAAGCGGCGCAGAATTCTTTACGCGCCACAAGGCGGTCTATGTGAAGGAATAAACATGAAATTTGGAAAACTGGAGCTGAATCCCGCCGAGAATCCGGCGGTGTTGGACACTGCAACATGGGACCGTGCGGCGGCTTGGAAAGCCGTTGATGGTTCAGGCTGCAACTGGGTCCTTGTCCGGAAAGAACCCGCTTTGGCGGGCGCAACCTCGGCTCAGGGTTCGAAGCTGCAGCTTCATGCGCCATCAGCGGCTGAGACTTCTTCAGCGACTCTCTTCCTGGCATCGCTTCCTGATGGACAGGATGTGCTCCTCCGCATTGGCGATGGAAATATCCAGGAATTGGGCGAGCCTTTGGGCCAGAAGCGGCTCTCCTCGGGCGAAACTCTGTCCGCGTATCCAACTGATGCGGATGTGCTTGACCGTTTTTGCCGCAAGTTTAAGCCTGAAAAAGGCAGCCGGCGTTTGGGGGCGACGCCGCGGCTGGGGGTCGGCACGCGGATGACCTCGTCGGTCTGGCCGGGGATTTTTCAGGCCATGACCCAGCGCGGATTTGCCACCAACGCCATCCAGAACTCAGTGCGTGAGTTGAACCTGCTCGAGCCGCTGCTGGCAGGCGCGCCGCCGGAAAAGAATTACTCGACCGGCATTGGCACCATCGAGTGCGGCTGGACGGGCAGCACTTACGAGGGCCTCTGGGTGGCCGGTGTGCTGGCTGCGCTCAAGTGGGACGGGCCGTTGCGGTACGGGGCTGATGCCGATCACGTGCAGGTCAAGCGCGGCGCCGACGGGTTGGACCGCGCCAAACGGGTTCTCCGAGCAGCGCGCTATTACTCTTTCTATACGCTGGACATGGCGGATGTTCTGGATTACGCGGCGTTGGACGAGCGTTCGGCGGCCGTGGCGGAACGATTCCTATCACAACGAATCCCGGGGCGCGCGGAACGAGCAGGGGTTTTGGAATATCACCAGCAGCCTCTCCGGTTGGGTTCACGTTTGGTGCAACTGGATGCCGCAGCCGTCGGGCGTTTTGTCGGAAAATATTGGGATGCTTTGGCCATGCTGGAAGAGTTGGCTCGATTTATCGCCGGGTTGAAGGAGGAGCCGGATTTTGATCTCGAGCTAACGATTGACGAGCATCCGCCCGAGGTCGCGGCCTTTGATTGCCTGACCACGAACGAAGAGGTTCTCTTTCTGGCCCGCGAAATCCAGCGGCGCCGATTGCCGGTGACCCACCTGGCACCGAACTTCGGCCAGGAGAAGGGCTATGATTACCGGTGTCCAGACGGGCTGGAGGGCCTGGAGCGGCGCGCGCAGGCCCAGTTCCAAATCGCAAAGGAGTTCGGTTTAATGCTCGATGTCCATTCGGGCGACGATTTGACCAGCGCCCCGCGACGGGTGTTTCAGCGGGCAACAGGGGGGCAGGTTCACTTCAAGGTCTCGCCGCAGTTGCAGTTGCTTTATGCCGAGCTGTTGCAGGAATTTCATCCCGATCTCTTCGACCGATGGTGGCAGGATGCCCTTGCTTATGCGGAGCGCGAGGCCGCCAACGGTTCTCCCGTCGCGCAAAGCTGCCTGGCCAAGTTGCGCTCCAGCCCCAACCCGGGTTCGTCCTGGCGGCATCCCGTGTTTCACTATTTCAGCTTCCCGTTTGTTGGACGGCGTGATGCTCATGGGCAGTTCCTGAATCGGCAGGAGTTCTACCGCCTTTCCGCCGCTTTCAACCGCGCTTACGAGCAGCGTATTTGCGATTATCTTTGCGAACTGGCCGACGATTTATTTTAAAATACCAAACTTATGCAATTATTCCTCGATAGCTCTAACCCAAAAGAAATTCTCACCGCGCGTTCATGGGGTATCCTCGACGGTGTCACCACCAATCCCTCGCTCATGTCCAAAGCTTGCCCGGACATGCAGGCCGCGCTGCTCGCCGTTCTGGACGCCTCGCCCGGGCCGGTCTTTTGCCAGGTCATCGGCTGGAATGAGGTCGAGCCGCTGAAAACCCAGGCCCGTTGGCTGCACCAGTTTTCCGACCGCCTCATCGTCAAAATTCCAATGAGCATCGCGGGTATCCAGGCGGTGCATGAGTTGAAAAAAGAAACCCCCGGAATTCGCCTGGCCGTCACGGCCGTCAGCACCGTCGCCCAGGCCGTGCTCGTGGCCAAAGCCGGCGCGGACATTGTCGCCATTTTTAATGGACCTTTGGATCTCGAACAAGATGAACCGGTATCAGTCGTTGCGCCCGTGCGCGCAATTTACGACCGTAACGGGTTCAAAACCAGGATTCTGTCCGCTGGCCGCTATCCCCGAGGCTTTGGGGAGTATGCCGCTGCGGGAACGGACATCATCACGCTGCGAATGGATTTCATGAGGCTGCTCTTCGAGCACGCCTTTACCGACAAACGGATGCACGGATTCCTGCAGGACTGGCACAAGACTTTCGCCGATAAGACCTGGCCGAACGCCTGAAAATAGCTCTTCGCATGAGTGTGCTCGATCTTTTCAGGCTCGATGGCCAGACGGCCATTGTTACCGGCGGCGCTCAAAATCTGGGACGCCAGCACGCGCTGGCTTTAGCTGAGGCTGGCGCGGATGTCGCGATTTGCGACCTGGCCCAGGATGCCGGTCGGGCCGTCCAGACCGAATTGGAGGCGCTGGGCCGCCGCTCGTTATTCGGAAGAGTTGACGTAACCCAAAGCGATCAAATAGATGCATTCCTCGAAACGGTCATCCAACGATTTGGCAAAATCGACATACTGATCAACAATGCCGCTATGCCATCGGAAGGCATCGCCCTGCACGAGGTTCCCGACGATAAATGGCGCCAGATCATCGACACCAACCTTTCGAGTCTGTTTTATTTTGGCAAACGCGTGGCGCAGCAGATGATCCAGCGCGGACAGGGCGGACGAATTATCAATATCAGCTCGATGAACTGGATGGTGATCGGCAACATCTTTCCGCGGCACAATGTCACGTATTGCGTTGCCAAATCCGGCGTCGCGCACCTGACCCGCGGCATGGCGTCCGAATGGGCGCAATACGGTATTCGGGTCAACGCGCTTGCGCCCGGGTACATTCACACCCAGCAGACGGCTGCCAGCGCCAAGATTCCCGAAATTCTCGAAAGGAACCTTGCCGCCACGCCGATGAAGCGCTATGGACGCCTCGATGAACTGAAAGGCGCGATTGTCTTCCTGGCATCGGAAGCCTCTTCTTTTGCAACGGGAACCGTGCTGACCATTGACGGCGGCTACACGGTATGGTGAGCGGCCTTTAGCGAATCGGCGCGGCGCGCACGCCATTGCGCGTTGTAGTTCGGGGTCCATTCCTCGAACCGGCCCAGCTTATTCAGCACCTCCGGGTTGGCAATGGCCACCGGCAGCCCGCCCGTGCCTGCCTGCGCGGCTGCTTCCGCCACCGTGCGCTTGAGTTCGGCCAGCGAATCCTCGGAATACCACGCCGCATGATCGCTTAGCACCACCCGTGGATGGCGTCGCAAGAGAGAGTCCTCAGACAGCGGTTCCCGCTCGAACACATCCAGCCCGGCGGCAGCGACGCGGCCGTTTGAGAGTGACTCGATCAGCGCGGCTTCATCCAGCACCGGGCCGCGCGCGGTATTCACCAGGATCACTCCCGGCTTCATCAGCGCCATCTCGCGTCTGCTAATAAGGTGGTGTGTTTCCGGCAACAGCGGCGGGTGGAGCGAAATGTAATCGGACTCTCGGCATAGCGTCGGCAGGTCCACCAACTGCACCCCAATTTGCGCCGCGAGTTCCGGCGGCACGTACGGATCTACCGCCAGCAGCCTCGTCTGCCAGCCGGAAAGCTTCCGCGCCATAGCAGACCCGATGTTTCCCAAGCCGACCAGGCCGACCGTGCGTCCAGCCATGCGCCATTGACGGATCGTGGGATTATCGCTCCAGCCACCACCAGCAACTATTTGGTGCGCCCCGACAATATTGCGGACGCAAGCCAGCAACAGCGCAAACGCATGGGTCGCCACCTCGTCCACACCGTACGTGGGGCTGTGGGCGATGATGATGCCGGCGGCCGTGGCGGCATCGTAGTCCACGTTATCGTATCCAATCCCGTACCGGACGATGGCGCGGCAACGCGCGAACTTGCGAATCAACTGCGCAGTGAGGATTGTCCAACGGACCACAATAACGTCGGCGTCTGCTGCTTCACCCAGAGCCGCAGCCTCATTGGGAAATGCGTCGCCATCCACCAGCAAGCCGCCGGCCTTGGAAATGATCTCGCGTTCTATGTCCAGAGACGGATAGCGATGGGGCAAAACAACAACTTTAAAGCGAGTCATGGTATAAGATAATGTGACAGTGTTGCAGCGGGACACAAGCGACGGGTTTCCCGCTTCATTAAGCTGTCATTCTTGCATCATTCGCCACCTTTGGCAACAACCCACTGCGACACCGCCGATCCTCGATCCTCTGGCAAGTAAGCTTCATGCCAACCAAAGCTGTTGAGCTGGAAATGGACGCCGTCGCGAAGCATCAATCTCGCGCTGTTGTCTCAGGCCGCTGCGGCCAGGTGGCGGGCGTGGGCAATTTCGTCCTTGGCAATTTGCCGAACCTGATTCGCCAGCAGCGTGATGACGGCAAAGGTATGTCCCGCCAGCGTCATGAATTCCACTGTACAGCCTTTGCCGCCTTCGTGAACGAGCACGACCGTGCCGATGTCGTTCCGCGCCAAACCATGTTCCGGCAAGTCGGTCGTCAACACCACGCTGTCGAGTTCTTCAATCATGTCATTCATCCAAAGGATATGCCGTGGCTAATGTAGCAATTGTTTCGCCCTTGGCAATAAACCAAACGCTGCGGACTTTCGGCGAGCGGCCATTGGGAGCGGGCAGCGCGCCTTCAATCACAAAGTTCCGTCCGAATGGCGTCGGCACGGTTTCAACCACTTCACGATCGCGCGCATGGTTCAGCAAAGCCGAGGCGAGTTCTTCCCACGCTTCCAGTTTGAAGCCGATGCTGTGGAAGAATCTCGCCTTGTGCTGACCATCGCGATGCGCAGTTGAAAGCAGGTAATGTGTGATTTTCCGGCTTGGCACGACTGCACGTTCAGCGTTCGGCAATTTCATTCTTTACGCTCTTACGCATCTGATTTCTTTGCCATGTGGCGAGTTTCCGTGGGAAATCTATCAGCGTCAATCTCGTTCGTGTTTGACCCGTCCGGTCGCACGGTGCGGGAGGCGGACTGCACCCGTCACTACGCGTAGTGCTTGGATCACGCAAGTCCTGTCTCGGCAATAGATGGTTGGAGTGCGCATCTTAGATTTTTCCAAAACCACCACCATGGGTAATTGGAGCGCGGACATTCTTGTCCGCTCCCGGAGCTCAGTCAACCCCGAAGCGGACAGGAATGTCCGCGCGTTCGCGCGGGCGCAGGACAGAATTCTTCGAGAGCAATATCTAGCCAAGGTCGAGCGGAAGTGCAAGGTTGGAGACGCCAAGGGCGTCATTCATACCAGCCCAGGGCAACGCCCTGGGTTCATCAGCCCAAAACCCCATCAGCGCTGAAAGCGCGATTCATCCTTCGTCCTACCAACCGCCAGCCTGAGGCATAAAAAACGTTTGTTTGAATTGAGCCGGCCCAACCAATCCGGAACTTTATGAAGCAGGCCCTTGGCCTGAGAGGGCTTCGTCATGGTCGAGAACCTCTTTCGCGGCCACCCGCCGGGTGAACACCCCTTGCACCGCAATCCCTTCTTTATCCTGTAATCCGTGGTTCTCCTCTCGTTCCCCTCAGAGCGGGAATATGACCACGGATTGCACGGATGGCACGGATGGGGCAATATTTGTTATCCGCGTTATCCGAAATGCGTGGTTCCAACTGCTGTTTTTAGGTTTGATTCCCATAAAATCGCAGGCTTCGACCAATTCTGTCTGCGCCCCTGTCTTTGCTCCGAAAAATCTAAGATGCGCACACTGATAGGGTAGTTTTGATTCCAAAAAAGAGATGAATCCGAACGAAAAAAGAAGGCGCGCTGTTTGCCCGTGGAGTTAACTGCGTTCAGTAATCCGTTTAATGAACTATGGCGCACTTCCGAACCGCGCATCAGAAGATCCTCGGGAGAGGTTTGCTGCACGGTTGTTCTGATGATATGCCGGCGCCTTTATTTTACTACCGCTCTACAACACCAAATCGATTATGGACAATGTGCAACAAATGGCTGGCAAACGCGCGCTGGTGACTGGCTCCGGCACTGGCATCGGACGCGAGATCGCATTGGAGTTTGGCCGAAAAGGAGCCGACGTCGTTCTCCATTTCGCGCATGATACCGTTGGGGCGCAATCGGCCGTCACGGAAATTCGCGCAATGGGGCGGCGGGCCGAGGCATTTCAGGCGGATTTTGATCGCGTGGAGGAAGCGGTGAGACTGGGAGACCAAGCGGTCTCGTTCCTGGGGGGCATTGATTACCTGGTCAACAATGCCGGTATCACGTTCAACCGACCGTTCCTGGACGTCATACCTGAGCAGTTTGACCGGCTTTACCACGTCAACATCCGCGCCCAATTCTTCCTGACCCAGCGCATCGTCAGAGATATGCTTCAGCATGGCGGCGGTGCCGTATGCAATATCACGTCGATTCACGCCGTTTCCGGCGCGCCCGAGCATTCAGTTTATGCCGGCACCAAAGGGGCCATTGCTGCGTACACGCGCGCGTTGGCTGTGGAATTGGCGCACAAAGGCATTCGGGTTAACGCCATAGCCCCCGGCTGGGTAACCGTGGAGAACTATTATAAGAACATCCCAGGGTTCAACGACGATGATGCCGCCAAGGTAGCTGCCGAGAAAGTGCCGCTGGCCCGGTCCGGGTCGAAGCTGGAGATCGCCAAGCTCGCCCTGTTTCTCTGTTCCGACGACGCCGGCTACATCGTCGGCCAAACCATCATTGCGGATGGCGGCACGACCTCTCTGATGTCCTTGATCTCTGATTTTCGCACTCAGTCCACGGCCACGTTCGGCAAGGGATACGTGCCGGGGGTTTAATCATCTCTCCGCCATTCTTCTTTATGACATCACAACAAATCCTCGGGCTCCTGGTCGTGGCCATGGCCGGGCTGCTGGTTGGCAGCGGCGCCTGGCCAATGAAACTGATGAAGACCTTCCAGTTTGAGCACTGGTGGATAGTGGGGATGTTCATTGGGCTAATCCTGATTCCTTGGACCGTCACCCTGGTTGGCTGTCCTCACCCTTTTGAGGCTTATGCCAGCGTGCCAACCAGTATTCTCATCACCGGCAACCTCTGGGCCGCAGGCTGGGGCATCGCCAACGTCCTGTGCGGTCTCTGCTTCGTGCGCATCGGCGTCGCCCTCACCGGGGCGATCCTCACTGGGTTGGGCGTTTCCATTGGGGTAACCTTGCCGATGATCGTCAAGGGTTCGGGTCTGTTCAAGGACGCGGCCAACCTGGGATCACCCGCAGGTCTGGCGGTGTTGGCTGGCGTGGGGGTTATGCTCGTCGGAGTGGCCCTGGCCGCAAAGGCCGGCTTTGGCCGGGACAAGGTCATGCGGAAATCGGAACAGCGCAGCGGCAGCTTTCTCGGAGGGCTGATGATGACCGTGATCGCCGGAGTCCTCTCTTGCGGCATGAGCTTATCGTTTGTCTATAGCCAGGGCCCCATCGTTGAAGCGATGAAAGCCAGGGGCGCCGGCGAATTGTCCGCAACCTTCTCCGTATGGGCAGTTGGCTTGTTGGGTGGCTCGCTCATCAACATTCTGTATCCGGCCTGGTTGATGACCAAAAACCGCTCCTGGCATGTGCTGGGCAAGAGTTGGAAGGAACTGGCCCTCGCCTCGATTATCGGCTTGAACATGGCCGTGGGCATTGTTCTGATGGGCAGCGGCATGGTTTTGGTCGGCGCCCTCGGGGCGTCCGTTGGATTCGGAATTCAGCAAGCCGCTCAAATGCTCGGTGGGCAGGGCCTCGGGTTCATCAGCGGCGAATGGCGAGCGGTCCAGGGCAAACCCCGCACATTGATGTACGCCGCCATCGCGGTCCTGATTGTAGCCGCGCTCATTATGGCCTTCGGCAACACGCTGGCCAAAGCTTAGTATTTATTATTAAACCATGAAAAACCTCGTTCAAGTTCTCAAGCGGGTCGGCAAGCCGACAAAGCTGTTCAAAAGCTCCGATGGCTCGCGGGTTCTGGTTCTGCCTTACGGCGGGCGCGTGCTCGGTCTTTTTGCGGCTGGCAGCGAAGAAAATTTCTATTGGACTCATACCGCCCTGAATTCGGCGGAGTCGGCTCGCGAGTTCTACACCGGCGACCAATGGCACAACTCAGGGGGCGACCGCACTTGGCTGGCGCCCGAAGCCGATTTGTTCTTCCCCAATTTTCCAAAGCTGGACAAATACTTCCAGCAGCGCTCTCTCGACCCCGGAAAATACCAAGTGATCGGAAGCGACGGCGCCTTCAGTTTGGTCAATCGCCTGAAAGTCCATTTTTCCCGACTCGGAAAGGATATCCCGCTCAAGATTACCAAGTCCTTCGGGTCGGCGCTCAATCCGTTGCGCCACGAGCGGGGACTGGACCTGAGCGGCGTCGAATACGCCGGCTACACCCAATATACCTCGCTGGCGATTACCGGCTCGAAGATTCCGAGCAAAGCCCAGATCGGCCTTTGGAACCTGGTTCAAATGCCCCACGCCGGCGACCTGCTCATCCCGACATTCGGCCGCAGCGAGCCGCGTCACATTTTCAGCACGATCGATACGATACCGGCGGAAGATCTCCTCACTTCCGAACACCTCATTCGCTACCGCATGCGCCAAAAAGGCGAGCACAAGATCAGTGTGCGCGCGGCTTCGGTTTGCGGTCGTGTCGGCTACATCCACCCGGCAGGCGACAAGTGGGCCTTGATTATCAGGAACTTCGTGGTAAATCCGTCGGGCGAGTACGTCGATGTGCCTTGGACCGAAACGGATTACTTCGGCTTTGCCGTGCAGGCCTGCAACGTCAACAGCGGCCTGGGGCAGTTCAGCGAACTGGAATATCATATACCTGCCATCGGCCACGGCACAGGCCGGCTTCGCTGCGACGACGAGGCGCAGGTTTGGGCGTTTCGCGGCCCGCAGGCGAAAGTCGAGCAGATCAGCCAAATCCTCCTGGGC
>Ga0194053_10000444_pt1 | contig 31651 bp, 17 predicted proteins | sample SepL228m_MetaG_FD_161684 | JGI IMG/M metagenome (GOLD analysis project Ga0194053, IMG submission 161684) | Anoxic zone freshwater microbial communities from boreal shield lake in IISD Experimental Lakes Area, Ontario, Canada - Sep2016-L227-8m | ecosystem: Environmental > Aquatic > Freshwater >... | reverse complement strand
TATGTTGAGGGGCATTATGCATGGCCCTATATTATTGTCTAGTATTATTTAATTATTAGTCTGTCCCTAGCATCTCTTTGATCGTTCACTCCTTTTTTACCATAGCATCCGGCCTCCATCAGCGCGATGGTTCCAAGCAAACCGCCCCAATAATAGAAGCTGTCGCCCCCCATCTTGCCGGGCGCCACCGTGTTGTCGCCGGTTGCGGCGTTGTAATTCTCCAGCACATGCCCATGCGCCCGCCAGTTTTTCAGCAGGAGCGCCTGGGACTTCGCCACCAGCTCCAGCCGTGCGTTCCTGACCTCGGGAACCGCGTCGTAGCGTTGCAGCCCGAGGTAGACCAGGAAGTTCATCGGTCCCCAGATGCGGCCGCGCCAGTAACTTTGCTCGGGATAGGCCGGATCATTCCGGGCGATCGAGGGCAGGACCCACTCGCCACCAAACTCCTGCGGATTGTTGAAATGCTCCGTGATCATACGAACCGCCTGTCCGGGCGTCGCCGCGCCCGCGAGCAGCGGATAGAAACAGGTGGGAGCCATTCGATCGCTGAATGTTCCCGTATCGGTGCGCCGGTTCAGGAAGATCCCCGCCGCTTCACACCACAACCGCTCCTGCATGGCCTTTCGGACCTCCTCAGCGCGGGACTGCAGTTCGGTGAAGTCCGTTGCCCGCCCCAGGATCGAGGCGATATCCGCCAAAGCTTCGCAGTCGGCCACGTAGAGACTGTTGAGCCCCACATCCCAGAGCGCAAGCCGGTGCGTGACCGGGTCAAACGGGATGTCGTCGTACATCGGCGAGTTGTCGAGGCCGGACTCCAGGGAGGCTCCAAAGCGTTCATTGACGCCGTGCGTCTCCCAGTGACCGTCTACCACAGGGTCGTAGGGAGTCGAGCCCCAGCAGAGGAGACCGCGATCCTGCCGGGCTTCCCACCACCAGCGGTTCCAGCGCAGGAGTTTGCTGTAAACCGTTTCAAGAAACCAATTTTGCGGGTAGCGACGATGGATTTCCCGGCAGACCCAGGCGCCCACAGGCGGCTCGGAGCGGTCACGGCTGACGCAGCCGTTGGCGGAGGCGAAGTTGGGAACCAACCCGGCCTCGGTAATCTCGTCAGTGATGGCAATGGCATTGGCCATGGCCAGTTCCGGACAATCCAGACTGAACATGTACGCGGCAAAATAGGTATCCCACTCGAAAAGCACCCAGCCCTGACTGCACCACGTCCGCGTGACCGGCGTGATCACGCGCTCCTTGAGTGGATCGTAGATGGTGTTCCAGGCGAGGGAGGCGCGTGAGGCGCGGAAGACTTCGGCAAGCTCGCCAAAGTCCGCCGCCCGGGCCTCCTCGGCGGCGTGCAGCCGCTCCATGGCCGCTTGAATCTCCGCCACCGTGCGGGGGCGACCGACACTCAAACCGACCGGGCGATCCAGCGGCAAGGCCAGGTACGGCGTCAGCGCCCAACAATGGGGCTCCACGACAGAAGGAACCGTGGCCCGCACCGTAAGCTGGCGGCTTCCGGCTTCGCCACAAAGCGTGTCGCCTTCCAGCCGCCAGGTTCCGGGCCGGTTCCAGAGCATGCCGCCCTCGACGGTCAACAGGGCAGGCTTGAGCTGCATGACCAGCGGCGTGGCCAGCACCAGTAGATCGCCGTCATCAAGGCCGGTCTGGATCCGCAGCGTGATCCCTTCCCAGGTCAGCGTCAGATCGGTATAGCTACCGTCATAGGATCGCAGTCCGGGCCGAACATCCACCGGCCCCTTCAGGATTTCCCGCAAATGCTGGCCGCCCCGGTATTCCTTGAGGCCAAACTGCAACGCCATCCCCTCCGGCAACAACACATGGGTCAGCATGCTCTTGACATGCCAGGTGTTCCAGCCGGCAGCGAGTTGTTTGGTTGAATTTGTGCGGTCGCTCATGTCAGCCTCTTCCAATGCCGTGCTGTGGCGTGGAGCCTGCTCAATACTGCACCCGATATAACTGGCCGGTGATGGCGGGACTCTCGGCGCAACCCCGAAGCGTGAGCGGAACGCCGGTGCGGAGCCCGGCGGTATCAATCTCCCCCATCGCCCATGACAGGCCGCTCCAAACCTGCTTGTCGTATTCGATCCGTACCGCCACCGGCTTCCCGTCCTGGGTGGCGCTGAGCTGAATGAGTTCATTCAGCCGTTTGCCCTTCGGCGGCGAACCGCCGGAGAGGCGATGCGCCTGCCCGTTTTTCGCTTTCAACTGGATGCCGAAACGAATGAAACCGCTCGCTGGCGGCTCAATCGTGGTGGCGATGGCGTGAACACCGTCGGCCTTGAACTCTGCGGCCAGCGGCTCGATTTGACGAGGGATGACGACATCGTCCTGAACGCCTAGATCATGCGTTTCGTTGGCATAGCAACCCAACCCCACGACCGCCATCTGCTCGGGCCCGAGTGTGATCGCCGTGGCCGTGAGCCCGGGTTCGAACCCCGCATCCCTGAACAGCACGCGTTGCCCCGGATGGCCCAGCGCGGGAAGCGCCAACATGGCGACACACTGCGCGGGATTGACGACCGTTACGAGTGCGCCCGCTGGCTGGTGCGCGAGGAAGCCATACGCCTCACCGCGACCGGGCAGACCGCCGAAGGTGGAACTCCGTCCGTTTTGCTGTAGGGTCATGAACAGGCCCTGCGCCTTGGCGAACCAGGCGGCCTGGACTCCATCGAGGAGATCGAGACTGCCATAATACGTATTGACCCAGCCACCCCGCGCCAGACTCAGGAGCAGCATCCCCTTCCACGCCTCCGTCTTACGAAAATAACACGTGCCGGTGTTGGCAATCATGAAGGCGGTATTGTCGATGCGGGGCAGCGGAAAGCCAGATGCTTCGTAAACGCGGACCTGATGATCGGAGTAGATATCCTTGGCGCGCCAGAACCGCATTGCGGGAACATCGGCGGGCCGGGGATCGCCGCAGTAAAGGGAGTCGAACACCTCCAGCCAGTGCGTGTCGATCGCCTTACGCACGGGCACGCTGGTGTTGCTTTGCGTCACCACCTCCTCGAAGCCGTTATAGGCGATGAGCACCACCTCGGGATGGGCCTGGCGGAAGCTTTTCAGCCCCGCGGAAAAGGCGGCGATGTTCGCCGTGCGGATCTCCGAGGGCAGCATCGTCAGTTCGAGTTCCGGAGTGGCGGCGGCGAAATCGGCGAAATCGAATTTGAACAGCCGGACGCCGCGCTCATACCACTCATGCATCATCGCAAGGAAATCGTTAAGAAAGCCGCCCTTGAACAGACAGCAGGAGTTGCCACTGGCGCTGACCGAGTCGCGCCACGCCGCCGTGGGCTCAAGCTGGCACCAGAGTGCATTGCTGGCTAGCCACAGACCCGGCTTGACATCGTTCTTCAGGCATTTCTCCAGCCATGCCTCCGGCCCGTTGGGCCAATGCGGCTGGCGCCACGCGCGGTAGCCGCCGGCCCGCGCATACCAGAACGCGTCCATAACGTAATAATCGAATCGCACGCCCGACTTCCGCAGGCGGAGCAACTGGTCGAGCTGCTCCATCGCGATCGCCTCGGTCAACTCCACATTGTCCGAGAGTTCGTCGTACGCCGCCCAGTTGATGTAAACACTGATGGGGTTAGCGATCATGATGGGATCCTGTTTGTATGAAGTGTGTGCATGACAGTTGACAGTTTATCCTGGAGCGCGGCCGCCAGGCGTCGTCGTAGCGGATCAGGCGGAAGGCTGGCGTCACCATCTCTTCCCCATCCATCAATTAAGAGTTTCATAATCTATTGTTTTTCTCCCAGGTCCGTTCGTCCAAACTTCCGCAATGCCACCTCAGCGTCCGCGACACTGCTGAAGGCCGGCAACTGCAGAAACAATCCCTCCGGACCGAGTTCCCGCCAGAGCGCCACCGCTTCGTCCACTGAACAGAAGATGTACAAGCTGAACTTGCGACGGCGGATCTCGCGCAGGGCATCAAGCCACTGGAGCGGGGATCCCGCCGTCGGTTCCGGATTCCACTGGATCCCGTTAAGCTTGGGACACTGACGCAGTAAATCAAGGAAGCGCATCTGACAAGTCCCGTCAAGGTGGTAAAGGGAATAGTCCATATAATCCGTCACCCGTCTGAGGTCCGGTAGCACAAAACGCTGAAACATCTCCGGCGACAGCATCACCGAGAAATCGCATTGAACGCCCTCGCTGCGGCCTTCCGCCATGGGACCAAAGAAGCAGAGTGACCGACCATACCCAAGCCGGCGATAGATATGCTCGTAGCATCCCATGTAGAGGTCGTTGAGTGCCCCCGCCCAGGCCTGAACGCGTTGGGGATTGTCGACCATGGCCTCACACAGGCGGTCGGCCCCTATGAGCATCGACAAGGTTGTCAACCCGTCGAGCATCAAGGGTGGAGTAACGAAGTCAGGGGCCTCCACCGCCACCTTCAACGCGTCGTAACACTGCTCCAGCATCCTCATGCGGGGATGGGCCGGGTCAAAAACCGGGGGATCCTGGTCAAACAAATGGGGATTCTCGCGAATCCAGACATTGTCAGGATCCTCGTCGTAATCCCCGCCCGCAAGCACTGCCGGCAAGGCGAGAAACCTCGCCATGACGGCATGATGTCCTGGAAACAATTCGGCCAGATAGCGCACGTTGCGCGCGGTGGCGCGGTATTGTTGGACCTGCCACTCCGGCAGCCAATCCCGTTCCTTGGCCGGGAGCGAGGCCAGTTCCGATGACGGACCTGCACTCCCCAGCCTGACCTGGATGCCCAAGGCCGGACTTCCATCGTAACTTTCCCCCGCCCAGAAGGCGCGAAGGCGTTGCAGTGAATCTTCACGGCTCATAGCGGCTCCTTGTGCCAATCGGCGAGGAAGTGCACCAGGGTGCCGGTGCCGAACGAGTAGTGCGGCATGCCGGCCTGATTGATCTTCGCCCATTGGCTGGGATAGTTCTCGGCGATCTCCCGGCTGCCGGACACGACCGCCAGGTAGCGCTCCTTCGCCAACGCAGCTTCACGGGTGTAGCCGTACTTGCTGAGGATCTCCGCGTTCCAGAAGTAGACATGCGGCCAGGTCCGCCCACGCCAGTAGCCGAGCGGGTCGTAGGTCGCCTCATCATAGGCCACGCTGGGGAACGGGACCGTGCCCCAGAATTCCTTCGGATTCAAAAGATGCCGCTCAATCGCCCGGCGCGCCTCGGCTTCCGGAAGGTCCACCCCGGCCCAGAGGGGCAACAGGCTGAAGAAGGTCTTCACGCGGGTCGGCTCGCCCGTGGTCGTGTCCCGATCATGAAAGATCAACTCATCCGGATGCCAGAGATGCTCCATGATCTGCCCACTGATCCACTGCTGGCGTTGACGCCAGTGCCGGGCGTCCTCCGTCTTTCCCAGGGCCACGGCGATGGATTCCAGGCAGTGCATGTCCATCAGCAGATAGGAGCAGAGGCTGACGCTCTTGTGCGGCAGCAGGTTGTGGCAGGTCATCTTCGCGGGATCGGAGCTGAACGGCGCATAGCGGTCGTACAGCGGCGAGTTGTCGGCCGGACAGCCCGCGTTGCGCCATTCGGGGATGCCGTCGCGGTCATGGTCGGCGACCTCGAACCAGCGCTCATGGAGCGTGCGCAGGCTCGGATATAACCGTGCCAAGGGCGCCTCCGCCTTGCCGCAGCGCCAGAGTTTGCACACCGCCCACGAGGCGATCGGCGCGTAACATTCCTGATAACGCTGACCGGGCGGAATCTCCGGATACGCGCTAATGAACGGCGGCGGCAGGCTGCCCGGAACCGCATGGTCCACATAGCATTCGACGATTTCCGCGGCCCACTCCGGATTTATCAGCCCCAGGGTCGGCAACGCAATCATCGAGTCCCAGAAAAAGTTCGTCGAGGACCAGTCGATAGGCGAGGCCAGGGCGGCGAGTTTGGCCGAGAAATTCCCGAAGCCCGGGGCGCGAACGGTTGCGGTGACCAGGTCGTGCACCGCATGGATCCGCTTGCGGCGCCAGTAGCGGGTGTCGGGCTGACAGGCCGGCAGGGCGGACAACCAACCGCGCCAGCGCGCCTCGGCCCCCTCCAGGGACTCGGGCGCGGCGGGAGATGGTGCAACCGCCCCGCTGAAACTCCACTCGAACGTCGCCGTGGCTGTTCCGCCCACAAGGGCGACTTCGCCGGCAAAGGCCTGGCCCCCTTCGGCCACCTCAACGACAGGTAGTTCCGAAGAGCCATGGGAGACCGGCCTCACCCTCAGCCGGAGCTGCCAGTCGAAGGCAAAGGGCTTCCGAAACAGGACGTTGTTTCCCGAACAGTGAATGGTCCATTCCCAGCCGTCCTCTCCGGTTTCTCCGGCAATGCTCATGCCGGCCCCGGCGAAGGCGCCACCGACGGCCAATCTCGGCACGGGCGAGCCAGCTTTCAGCGATTCCAACTGCCAACGGACGACAAGCCTGTCATTGGCGGCAAACCACACCTCCTGGACGAGGCGCGTCCGCTCCGTCTGGCCCGTTTCCCGCCAGCCCCAGGGCCAAGACGAGCGTTCGGTAACCGCCACCAACTCCCATCCCTGCCCATCATCCAGCCACACCCGCAACGCGGGCTGCAGCGTAGGTTCACAAGACCCCAGGTGGAGCCCCTTGAGATAAAGCTGGCTGACACCGATCTGGTCGGAACCGGAAGCGGAGACGGCAACCGGCGCGTGGTGGTCGCCCAGCACGCAAAGATGGCCGTCATAGGAAACACTGTTCAGGAATTCTTCACCGGAAATTGTTGTGCTCATTAAGTACCGTTTTATGGTTGTGTGCGTTCAAGCCTGCCTTCTATCATCGTCAACTTTCCACCACCAAGGCGCCATGGATATGGACGGCGGGAATCCGGGCCACGAGCGCGCCGTCCGCCCACTGCCAATCCACCGCGCCGTCTTCCAGCGCCCAGGCCACCTGGCGGGGCTTGGCTTTCAGGCGCATCCGCACCGTGATCGGGCCCAGCGGCGGAATCTCGTCAATCGCGCCGTTGTTGATTTGATTGGGGATGCCGCTGGCACGGTTGACCAGATGCACGAACACGGTTTTGCCGCGCCGGCGCAGGGTGACATCCACACAGATCGGCGCCTGGACGCGGATTTCCGGATCAGGCAGCAGCCGCTTTACCAGTTCACCGACAAAGCTGCGGGTCATGGGGTAGCGGTTGTTGGCAAAGTCCCTGAACAGATCAGCGGGCACATAGGCGACCAGGCCCTTGCCGACGCGGTTGACCACAGCGGCGGGATGGGGCAACAGGCAATCTTCGAGCAGACAGCCGTTCCCTAGTTTTCCAAAACACTCGGACGTAGTGGCCTCGCCCAATCGCCAGGTCTTGCTGTAGAGCGGCACTTCGCCATCGCCGGCTGGCACCACGTAGGCTTTCTCCGTCTGCACTTCGCTGCTGCAGAAACCCAGGAATCTCTCGCCGAAACGGTCATAAAGGTCGCTTCCGGTCAACAACAGGCTGCCGCCGCCCTCGGCATACGCCTGCAGGGCCGTCACCATCGCCTCCGACATCCGCGCCTGCTCGGGCACGACGATCGCGGGGAATTCCGACAGCCGCGGCAGCAGCGCCCACTCATCCAGGATATCGACACCGTAGTTGTTCTCCAGCAGCGCGAAGACCGCGCCCTGGACCGGCGCGGCATCGATATTCCACATCATGGTCTTGCTGCGCACGTCGCTGTAGAGATGGTGCTCGGAGTGCAGCACGGCGATCTGCGGCAGGGTCTCGGTATGCTGGCAGATTGCCCGGCGCGCCTTGACGAAGGCCGAGACTTCGGCCATCCGCCGCTGGCGCCACGGGATCAGGCGGCCGTCGCGCACCGGCGGATGCTCGTAAACTTGAACATTGCCGCCAAAGGCCAGCAGCACCGCCGCCTCCTGCATGAGCATCTGCGGCGGCTTGACCGCCCACGGCGAGTCGGGCTTGCCCATGCCGTGCGAGCAGTAGAAGTTCCACAGCATGATGTCCCAGGGCTTGCCGCGGGTGGAGAGGAAGCGCGCTTCGCAGCGGCTGCGGTCCACCCCCCAGACCCAGGCGTTGTCGCCGCTGATCCAGTCGGTCGGGACGGTCGGCTCTCCGGGGTTCAAGAAGGTCTGCAGCCAGTTCGAACAGACCAGCACCTTGGGATTATGACGATGCACCGCCTCGCAGTAGCGGGTCACCATGGCATAGAAACTTTCGCGGGTGAAGTTCCACCAGCGCGGCCACACGGGATCGTCCTCCTTGGCCGGCGGAACGGCCAGCCCCGTCTGCGCCGTCCAGGCCGTCTTGCATTTTTCGCAGTAGCAGGGTTCGACCGCCCAGATATCGCCGTCAATCCAGAAACCGTCAACCTCGTAGCGGTCGATTAACTCGATCATCTGCGGGATCATCAACTCGTCGAGATAGGGGCCGCGCGGGCACATCTTCTCGCCGGTCGGCGCACCGGCATTCTGACCAAACGGGGCCCCGGCGGCCTGGCCATCGGCGGTGACCACGCACCATTCGGGGTGCTTGGCGCCAGCCGCCTTGTCCCAGACGCCGGAATAGTGGCAATGCAGCGGCAGACCCAGTTTGCGGGTCGCCTGCCTCCACTGCATGAGAGCGTCCTGTTTCAGACCCGGCGGCACCGAGGCGTCAGCAACCTTGCTGAACCAGCTTGTATAGCCGGGATGCCCCTTGCAGTCGGTCTGCACGAAATCCGGCGCCATCAGCTCGAGCATCGGTACCAGCTCCGCCTCGCTGCAGTGGGTACCCAGGTTAGTATTGCCAGCTTCGGCATGCAAATCGTAATGCAACCCGAAGTACCGTTCGTCACCGTGCCATTTTCCTTTGTATGTCATCGTCCGTATCCTTGTTCGATTAGGGTTCTTTGGTTCATAATCTCGTTCTCACTCCACGGTCGCCGTGCCCCATTCGGCGGGTTCGAGGCGGCTCTCGTTCGGGACATCGCTGACGACGTTCGCGCTGAAGCCGTTGTTCATCCAATAGGCGCGGGCGGCAGATTGGGTGCCGGGGGCATTGCCGAAGAGGTAGCCCACGTCCATCTTCACCGTCTGCCCGGACTGCGGTTTCCAGCCAAGCACCGCCAGCGGCACAGACACCGTCGCCCGAAACCCTTCGGCCGTCTTGGCATAGTCAAGCGCAACGGCGTCGAGCACCGTAATGGCGTCGAAGGGTTCCTGCCCGGTGGGTGACTTGAGGACGATCCGCTCGCCAGTAAAACCCGCCACGCGCGGCCGGTAGATCACGGCGTAGGGTTTTCCGGCTTGGCGGGTGATCAACACCCTCACGTCGCCGGGCGCCGGCGTTTTGCGCTGGGCATCGGCCTGCGGATCTGTGGTGAGTTGGATATCGAGGCAGTTGCCACCCTTGAAGAGCAACTTCGGGTCGCTCTCGGCATTCACCAGTTCGTTCGGCGCGGTCACGTCGAACCTCACGTACAGATTCGAAGCGTCGTACGCGGCCCGGGCCTCGAAGCGGCGGGCGCCGTCCAGCGCCTTGGAAACCGGCTCGGCGCCGTCCAGCGCGGTACGCCCGCGAACAATGGTGAGCTTGTGGCTGCGGGCGAGCAGCGCCTTGTACTCGTTGAATTTGGTCGCGGCCAGCGTGGCGTCCGCCGCCGACAGTTCATACGTCCCGCCGGTCAGCGGCTCGACGCTGTTCAGCCCGTACACTTCCCAAACCCGGGAATCCTGCCCGCCGTGAATAACGAAATAGCGGTCCGGGCCTTTGGGATCGGGGCGGAGTTTGACGAACTGCCCGCCCTGCCCTTCCGGCTGGCCTTCGTCGGAACCGCGTCCGCCGTAGCGGCCATCCTTGAGAACCGCGGCCACGTAGATGCCGTCGCGGGTGAAGATGTGGTTCGGACCGAAGTAGGTCATCATCGCGAAGTAATCGCCAGCCGTGCCCATCGGCCCGGTCATCCCCCAGAGCCGACCTGGGCCAGTCATGGGCAGACCGAGCGCGCCGCGCCAGTCGGTAATACTGGAGTAACTCCAGAGCGCCTCACCGGTCGGCGACCACTTGACCAGATTCCCGCTGGAGGAGTAGGTGCCTCCCGCCGAATCGCGCCAGCAGTAGCCGTAGGGCGGCATTTTGCCGCTCAGCGGTGTCGTTTCCAGTTTTGCCAAGTCGTAGGTGGGGCAACCTTTGGCGCCCTTGCCGACGGGCGCCAACCGGCGGCCTTCCCGGAACCAGAGCGTCAAGTCCGCATCCACCCAACCGAGGCCCGTCGTCGACCCGGGCACTCGTTTGACTTCCTCCGCCTGCACGCGCTGGTCGTCATTCTGGTCCTGCCAGAAGTATTGGCCGTGCGGATACGCTTTCAAATCGTCCAGCAGCGGCACACCCTGACCGCCGTACAGCGGCGAACCGTAGATGTTGATAACGGCAACGAAAGGCTTGAACAGATCGCCGTCACGCCGGTAGAGGATCGCCTTGGCCTGGCCATTGCCCCAGAGGTATTGCCGGCCATCGGCGGCGGTGAAGATCCGCGCCAGCCCCTGATACCCGTCCGGGTTCGGCGCCTCGATCATGTCGGGTGCCAACTTGCGCCAGATCGTCGTCGTGGGCGTACCCTTGAGAGTCTTCCAGTCAATCGCCCAGAGGACGTTGTGCGCCAGCATCTCGCCGGGCTTGTCCGGGTCGATGTAGCCGTAGCCGAAGTACGACGAGCCGCCGAAGTACTCGGCCGTGTTCTTGCCAGACGTCGTGTCCCAGACGCTGATCCGCTTCGGCGCATCCTCGGTCTCCGCCACCCACAGCCGGTTCTGCTCGTCCAGCGCGATCCCGCCGGGCATATACACGCCTCCGCGGTTGTACTTGCCAACCACCGCCCGGCCGCCGGGTTTGCCGATGGTGCGCAATAATTTGCCCATCGAGTCGAAGACGGCCACGTCCTGACGCTTGCCGGCATTGGCGACGTAGATCGTGCCGTCCGCCCCGACCGCGAGGCCGGTGGGCGAATCCAGATGACCGGTAATGAACCCGGTGCCCCCCTCACCCTGACCCTCTCCCTCGAGGGGAGAGGGAATCTTTTCTGCCTCCTCTCCCCTTGTGGGAGAGGATTGAGGTGAGGGGTTCGTCAACTTACGGATTGTATCTTGGCTCACCACGAGCACCGCACCATCGGGGGCAAAGGCTAACGGACCGGGTGTTGCCACCTTCAGTGTCCCCTGCAAGTCACCGCTCACCGCCGCATAGACGGCGATCAGGTTGCGCTTGCCGAGACTGACGAAGACCTTGCCGTCATTGTACGCCAGCCCGGTGACCTGATTGCTTTTCACATCGCCACCGGCGGGAGCGATGAGCGACGGCTTGCCGTTGCCGAAGTTGATCGGGCGTGAGTCGGCGAGATCGAGAACCTGCACGCCCTCCTCGTTGAAGGCGTGATCCCCGGCGATGAACAACCGTTTCCCATCGCTGGCCAGATGCAGGGCGTTATGTTTCGTGCCCCACTGCTTCCGGCCCTCCGCATCCACGCGGATGATCCCCCAGCCGAACTCGCAATAGTTCCACGCAAGGACCATGCCGCCGGGCACGCGGCAGACGGTGGACGGCGTGCCGTGGTCGCCGCCCCAGCCGCCCTTGTTGTCATCGGTCGGCCACGGCGGATTGCCGGAATTGTGGACGCTGAAGAGCGCCTTGTAGGTGATCGGGTCATGCTGCACGCCTTTCCAGGTGTACCGGCCTGGCGGCAAAGGCTGGCCTTGATCGTCAAGCCCGTCCCACAGCTCGGCGTTCTTGCCCGCGCGCCGATCCTGCTGCGCGACGAGCAACCGCGCCACGCGGTTCGAGGAATCGAAGAGCTGAACCGTCACCTGCCGCTCACGCGGCAGTTCGTAGGCGAACTTCAGCGGCAACGGTTTCTCCGGCGGGAGCCCTTCTTCCACAAGCGCCTTGGGAAGATTCCCCTTTTCGGCAAACGCCATCTTCCCCCAGCAACTTGAATCCTGGAACGGGAAACCGGGCGCACCCATCACGTCATACGCCCAGGCATGACCGCCGGCGGTTTTGAGACCGTCCGGCGTGCCCCAGAACACAGCGAACGTACTCGCCAGCAAATCGCTCGCTTTGGGCGCGCGCTTCAAGCCCAGGGTCGCGAACGGGATCCGGTACTCGAGGGTATAACCGCCGCCGTCCGCGGCCTTCACGAACTTGCCTTGGAAATTGGCCTGCGGGATCACGCCGGTGGCGCCAAGGTCAGGACGGACCGGCACCACGCCCGGCACCAGGCTGCGCAGCAGGGCGAGGTTGGGCTCCTGGCGGTCGGTGAAATACCACAGGAACATCGTCGCCACCGGCGGCAGGGTCGTGTGCTTCTCGAATTGGCTGGCGTTGAGGGGATACGGCAGATCGGGATCAAGGCTGTACCAGATCTGCAGCACGTCGGCGTCCCACGCCTTTTCCGGATCCACCTTGGGATCATGCCGGTTCATCATCGGCGAGGCGTCGCGCACGACGGCGCTGACGTAGAGCGCCTCAGCGTCATACATCACCGCCAACCGCGCACTCATCGAGTCCGCCGTCTCGGCGACGACATAACTATGAATCTGCCCCGACAAATCCCAGTCACTGAGATCGCCGTCAATCTTGACCGTCGCCGGTGCCGGCACGGCAAAGATCTTCTTGTGCATCCCCCGGCCCGTCTGTGCCGAAGCGACCTGCACGCACACACACACGCTCATAACCATCAAAAGCCAATACGATTTCATAACTTTCTGCTTTCCTTTCTCTAACCCGGCATGGCCGGAACCCAATCTTTATCTGTCAGGGAACATAAACTCCCGCCCCCTGAACTGCCCCTGCTGGCGCGGTTACCCGTTTTGCTGAACGCCGCCGGTTTGAACCTATGGCATCCTTCTCCGGTTCGACCGGGACATCCTGAAGATCGACCTCCACATCGGTGACCCATGCTGTCCCCTTACCATTCAACACCACATCAAACCAGATCAGATAATCAAACTCCTTTTCAGGGACTTCCAGGGGGGGCACCGAAATCGCCACCCACCCATCCGTCGTCCCGCTGACCGGCTCGCTTTGGAGGGTTCTAGCCCATTCGACATGCGGCGTAGGATGCCACACAAACGTGTGGTACCGCAAACGGATAAACACCCCCGGCCCCTCCACGCCCGTGGTTTTTACCATCGCCTTAATCCTCAGGATCTTCTTTGCCGGGACCTGGGAGGGCGGCTCTGCCGACCAGACCGTCTCCTCATATGCCTCATTGCACAGGCGCAAAGAGCCCTTGGTCGCGTGACCTGTTTCGCGGTCCCATACCTTTTGCGGGGGGTGCTGCCGGAATCCGGAGGCGTCATCAACACCACCTACATCCACAGCCTTCAGGAATCCGTTCAGGCCAAGTTCCAGACGCGGGTAGTCATGTTTGGCCCGGTCGGCAGGCGTGATCGGAACCCGGCACGCCCGTGCCTTCAGAGCGCGGGACTCGGCATCGGACAGGTACTTGATGACATATTCGATCTCCAGCACCTGTCCCGGCACAATGGGTTCCGGCGTACGCACCTGGCAGTGCAGATCGTAGAACATGTCGCAGATGGCCCAGGTCGGCGCCAGGATGCTCCGGGTGACCACCACGACGGGACTGGCCGCCTCCTTACCGAAGAACCCCGCGAGCGTGCCTTCGGCAAATGTCAGCGGATCGATCTTCTGGCTGTAGTGCAGCAGGTGTTGATGCGGGAACTCCCACACGGCCCCCTCGCGGTCTACCATCAGCGTCCGGTCGAATTCCTTGTCGGCGGCAAACATGAAGCAGCGTCCGCATTTGCCGGGATAGATGTTGTTGAATTCCAGACCATGAAGCGTCACCGGTTCCGAGGCCCGGCAGACAATGGTCGAACGGCACGTCCAGAAGTACCGGGCTCCGTTACTATCGGCGGACAAGACCGCCTCGGTGACGGCCTCAAAACGGCCGTCTTCCGCCCGGCTGGTGCCGGTCAACCGCAGTCGGCGGCCGCCATCGAGCAGTTCCCACCGCTTATCGACCAGCGTCTCACAGAGATGGGGCGGAAACAGCAACAGTTTGAGGCCGAGTGTGTAGCAGAGGTGGGTCTCCTTGAGGAGCGCGGTCAGCCGCGGTCCATTCTCCAGAGGCGACTTGAGCAACCAATCCACGTAGCCCTGACTCGTCACATAGGCCACGCTCCGTCCGGCATCATTAATCGCCCAACAACCCGAACCGATATCTTCCACAGTGAATTTCACATCCATATCATCCCTTTCTTCAGTCGAACCCAATGTCTGTTCCCGTTTATTCATAGAGGCAATTGCAATAGTATTCAGGAGTCAGAATAAATACAGATTAGTCCAATATCCATATACGACCCCGTCACTCCCTCCAGAAGAGCACTTGCGGCCGTTGGTCAGGTGGGCGGTCCGCTCGTCGAGGTTCGCCCCCGGCCGGCAGGCCCCGCCCATCAGCGCCTTCGGGTTTTCCGCACTCGCCCAGCGTGTCTGCACGCCTTCGGGCACATCGTAGAGTGGTCGTTCATTCATCATGTCGTCGTCTCCTTAATCATTTCATCTTCCGTTTAATGGCTGGCAATGTTTATTAACTTTCTGTTCGTCCAAACTTCCGCAATGCTACCTCAGCGTCCGCGAGGAAGCGCACCAGGGTGCCGGTCCCGAACGAGTAGTGCGGCATGCCGGCCTGATTGATCTTCGCGTTCCAGAAGTACACATTGGGCATCACTTCATCCGGTAGAAGCCGGGCCGGACCTCGCGAAACGCCCCGTCCGCGCCGCGGACGACGATCGCGCCGGTCAATTCCTCGCGCAGTTCGCGGACCTTGGCCCGATCCTTGTCCAGGCGCAGTTCCGGATGCATGAATCCCTCCGCCGCCCCGTGCGGTGTCGGAACGATCAACAGGTCATCGAGGACCGACAGGTCGCCCGGCAGCCAGGTGAAGGCGTCGCTCCCGCCCCGCTCGGTCAAGAGCTTGAGCATGTAGCGGTTGTGCTGTTCCCAGCCGGGACGCTCGTCAGCAACGCACTGCCCGGAGGCCGCCGCGTAGAACAAGCCGCTGTCCACGGTCAGGCGCTTGCCGCCGTGGTTGCGAAGATTCATCAGGAAATCGCGCGGCCCGAACCCGTCAATGCCGCGCGGCGGATTCGAGATAACGCTGAACTGCTCCACCGGGCCATCCAGGGTGGTCCCCTCGCCGATCATGATCGCCTCCGGGTCGCAGGCCTTGATGTGGGCGAACATCTCGTCCATGAACCCGATGGCATGCACCGGCGTCTCGCCGGGGTAGCGCATGAACGGACGCGGCCGGAAATCCGGCGGGATCGGATGGCCGAGGCAGTCGAAGAAGATGCCCTTGCCGCCGCACTCCTTGATGTAGAAGTCGATCCACCGCTTGGTGTAGGCCCGGTATCCGGGATGGCCAGGATTGACGAAGAACATGCTGCCGGCGCCGGCATTGCCCCAGGAGGCGACCATGCGGCCGTCGATGCCGCGGACGAACCAGTCGTCATCCACCTCGAGCGCGCCGGGGACCAGGCCGGAATGCGACATCCAGATGACTAGCGGCACGCCGCGGTCGGCCAGGCGGCGGCACATGCGGCGGAATTCCTCGCGGCTGCCATGGCGCGGATCGGGCCCGTAGCCGGTGGGCGACGTACCGCAGTACATGGACCGCTCGTTGACCAGATTGATCCAGATGCCGTTGCACTGCCCGGCGTCCACCTTCTTCTCCCAGACGGCGGCCTGCTCCGTCCAGGTGGCCTCGTTGTTCCAGGCGAGGCCATGACCCCAGAGGGTCTTCCGGGTCCAGGCCGGCGGCTCCTGGTAGTAGAACGAGGCGTAGTCCGCCATCCAGCGTTGCATCTCCTCCTGCGTCTCGCCGTGGTAGATCGTGATCTCGGGGAGCCGGAACACGGTGCCCAGCGGCAACGTGGCGTGGAAGGTGAAGTCGAAGCACACCCCGCGACCGGCATCGCGGATGTTCAGGATGTAGCCGAGCTGCGGCCGGCGGCAGGTGATCGCCAGCCAGTGCCCGGTCTTGATGTTGTAGAACGCGGCACCGTTCAGAACCATCCCGCCGGGATAGTGGCGGCGGAAGACGTGGCCCATGTAGCTCTTGGCCTTTTCAGGCGTGTCGTGCTCGTAACCGACGTGGCCGTTCTCCTGATCCGGACCGCAGGAATAGGCGTTGGGAAAGATCATGCGCGTATCCTGGCCCCAGAATTGCCAGTTCCAGTTCAGCAGCGTCAGCGTGTCGACATGCATGGGCGCCTCGAGCACCGGACCGCCGGGGCCCGGGCATTCGTAGGACAGTTCGGCGGTTTCGCGCTGCAGGCCGTACTGGATGCCGAGGGCCCGGAAGGGCAGCTTCGGCCGCGTGCCCATGACGCGGGTCATGACCAGCCCCATGCCGGTGTAGTGGTTCACGAACTTCTCGCCGCGCAGTCGCGCGTTCGTCGCCAGCGGCTCGGCCGCGGCGCCGGGCAACGGGGCCGCTCGCATGGCGAAAGGCGCGCCGTTGAGCAGCAGTTCGGCCGCGACCGGCGGCTCGGCGCCGGCCAGCAGCTCCGCGCCATAGAGATTGAACGAGACGACCCGCCCGGTGGCGGGGTCGCACGAGATGATGGGTTGAGATGCAGTATTCATATTATTCCTTTTTCTGTTTTTCTCGCAGATCGTTTCTGGCTCTTGGCCTGCTCACTCCATTGTTGCCGAGCCCATTCGGCGGTGAGACTGTCAGGGAACATAAACTCCAGCGCCTTTATTCAATACGAACCAGGGCGCAGCCGCGCACCAATGGCACGTCGAGATTCAGGATCGTCCCGCACCAGTTGGCGGAGACGGACATTTCTGTGTCGCCGTTGCCAGGGTGCAGCGCGGTGCAGCGCTGCGGTTTGGGCAACCCGCGAATCTCCACCCGGATCCGGTCAGCCTCGCCGCCAAACGTGATGGGGGCGATGTAGCCACCGGGCACCGCAAACAGGTTTGCTTTGGCGCCTGCCTTGTCGGCCTGGATGGCATGCGGACTCAGCACCCACCGTTTGCCGCGCAGGCAGCGGAGCAACGAACCATAGTCCAGGTACTGCTGGTCAACCCATTCCCCGGGGTGGAGCGAGTGGTCATTGCCGGGGAAAGGCGCCATGGGAAACACACCCATGTGCAGAAACCGCTGGAAGAAGGCGTCCGGATCCGGGCGCAGGTTCGCCTCGTCGCTGGTCCAGCCCAGCACCGGTTTGCAGAGGCCCAGCAAGGCCGAGGTATTCAGGGCCGGCCCGGCAAAGGTGAACTCATCAAAGATGCCGTCCACATGGCGCAGCATATCCAGGCGTTTGACGTGATTGTTCACAAAGATGACTTTTCCGGCCTCGTGCATGAGCGGCCCCAGGCGTTCCAGTAGTTGATTCCAGGACCAGAGCAGCGAGCGCGCCGGGCACCCATCAAACCAGCTCTCGCCATCGTCCTGCTGTTCATTATAGAGGCGCGCCCAATCCAGGCGGTCAATGCAGATTCCGTCGGTGGAGGGAAGCAGGCTGATGTGACGCCGGGCCTGCTCCAGCAGGAACTCGCGGTAGGCCGGGTCCCCGCAATCCAGGATGATGCCGTCCTCCCAGGTGAAGTACGGACCGCCGTGCACTACGCGGGCCCACCAGCGCGGATCTGGCGGTTTGAGTTTGGGTGATACGGACAGGATCGCGGCCGACAATTTCTCGCGCAGAAAATCATGGCAGTCCCGCCACAAATCCTGGTCTCGGACCGTGGTGCGCGGCGGCAAGGGCCACGTGACATGCGCGCCAAACTCGTAGACATTAAAATAGCTCAGGACGCGGAAATCGTGCTCCCGCATTTTCCGGGCATAGGACTCCATTTTGGCGATGGAGGTGCGCTCTTTCCTGTAATCGGTCCACTCTTCGGTGCCGGCGACGGGCGGCAAGAACATGCCCATGTAGGGAAAGTCGAAACTAGCCCGCCAGTTGGTGCGAAAAGCCATGCGTCGCATCTTGTCGGCGTCAAACGCCGCGTCATGGCAGGTATAGGCGCCTGTGCCGCCCAGGTCGTGCGCCTGCGGCAGGGCCGGTTCGAAGTAGGCGGGATAGCGGGCCGTCATCCAGCGCAGCCCGCCGCGCCAGTCTGCCTCGTGCCTGACCAGATCCGCATGCCAGCGCACCACCCGGCCGACTTGGAACCGATGGCGCATGCGGGTGACGCTCAATTCGCCCGTAGCGGTCGTGCGCAGGGTCAGGTCGCGCAGTTCATCCGCGGGTGATAGGATCAAGCTGACGCCCGTGTCTGCCTCCGGATCCGCCACCGTCACCAAGGGGATGCACCAGAGGTCATTATCGGTTGGGCAGCAACCAATGCGCGGGTTGTCGTAACGGAACGCCGCCGCACCATAAGATAGTTGCCGGTCGCTCCAGGGGCGCATCACCAGCGGGTCGGACCAGTCCTTGCAGATGGCGCCTGGCGGCATGGTGCCGTTGGCGACGGCCGCTTCATTGGGATGCGGATTTTCGGTGTCGGAACGGACGTCGCCCCAGGGCGCCCAAAGCCGCAAAAGGGGCACTTCCGGTCCGCCCCAGGCCATGCGGGTGATGACCTCCGTGCTCCACGGTTCACCTTCGCCCTCGATCTCCAATTCCCAGCCAATGCTCGTCGCGGTGGGCACAAAACGTTCGGTGACGCGACAAGCGCCGGCCGGAGAGCACCAGCGGCGCTGAAACGCCACACTTCCATCAGCGGCCATCGGCAGTGCAAGTATGGGTGCTGCGACACAACCCGCCAACTCCGTGCCGCCGCTGAACTCCCACCGGCAGTCGCCGATGGTCAGTTCGCGGATCCGGCCTTGTTCGTCAATACCGATGCTCAAGCCCTGCGTGCTGAGAATCCAATGCCAATGCTTTTTCGATCTCATCCCTATTTTTCCGTTCATTCTCATTCCCTTCATTTGTCCCGCACCCTAAACGCGAGACCCAAAATCGTGATCCGTCCAAATGAATGATGTTACCTCCAGCACCGAGTCCTCTATTATACAGTGCCAATGACCACCGCGCGCACTTCTCCCCCAGCCAGGGTGATGCTCAACTGTCCACGCCCGCCTGAATCCAGGGGAAGATCGCCAATACCCTCGGCCCGTGCCGTCGCGCCCGCCGCGAAGCCGGCGTGCCGCAGCGGCAGGCAGAGGTGCAGCGTCGCTGGCTCCCGCGCGGGGTTGAACGCGACCACAATGGCAGGCGGATCGGCTGCGGGGTTCACGTGCAGCACCGCGTCGGGATGCTTGCCGTCCGGGCGGACCAGATGAATGAATCCGCGCCCGAGGGTATCCCTGTATCGGCGGTAGAAGCCGATCCACTTTCGGAAGATCGCCTCGGTCTTCGGCCCCACGAACTGCTTGCGGCCGCGCAGAAGTCCCCAATGACCATATCCGAACGTCCCCGCCAGCGCGTGTTCGAAACTCCGGGGATCGTCTTCCGAGGGTTCAATGCCGTGGCCGTGCAGCGGATCGAGGACGTGGTACCCCCAGGCGCAGTTGCCCGGGAGTTCGTGCCGCGCGTCGTAGAGCCGGGCGCGGGTGGCGACCACCAGCGGCATGCCACCGATCGCCGCGTAGTCCGTCTCGGTATACCCCCCCGGCCGTGCATTCGCCCCGAACAGAATGGCTGCCGGATCCTGCGGGACGGTGAAATAGAGGCCGCGTTCCCGCAATTTGGCATACAGCTTCCGTTCAAAATCCCAGTTCATGAATGGAACCGACGCCGCCGTCGTATGCTTGTGATTGGTCGCCAGGCACGGCAGGCCATGATACGGACCGTCAATACAGAGGCCATCGAACCCGAGATCACGGGTCAGCCAGTCCAGCTTGCCGGTGATGTAGTCGCCCCATGCCGACTGGTAGCACATATTGCCCCAGCCCCAGCAGTTGAAGCGCACGCCCTCGGGACCGAGATATTGCCAGTCATCGTGGTCGTCGCAGACCCGTGCGGCATTGTCGCCGCAGAGACTTCGCTGCCAGGCAATGGTCAGCGCGCAATAGGGAACGACTTTCACCCCGCGGGCGTGGAAGTGCGCCACTAAGCGCTTGAGATCCTCCGCGCCATTGGGAAAAAGATCCGGCCGCGGGCGGTAGTCACCGGTGTTGGTGAACAACTGCCCGATAAAGAGGTTGACGCATTCGATACCCAGGGCGGCGGCGTTGTCGGCCAGCCGCAGTAGATCTTCAAAGGTTTTAACGCCGTCGACTTCCTGGGTGATGGACTGCCGGGTGATCCACGGCGCGAGAACGTGGAAGATCCGCTGTTTGACGAGCGCAGCCTCATCCGCATCGTCGGGCGTGGTATATTCGAAGACACGAAAACTCTCGAACCGTTCGCCCGGCGGCAATGGCAGGCCGATGGGCTGTGGGAACTCACGCCGCACCCACCCGGCGAACGCGGTGTCCTTGCGGCGGCTCTTTCCGTACGCATCGTAATAATCGGTGAAGACGCGCAACTCCTTATCCAAGCGTTCGTAGATGAACATGTCTACGGTGACGTTGTCGATGACGACCGGCGCCTCCCCGATGTTGATGACCTCCAGACTCTTGATGAGCAACGGCAAGTCATCCGCGATCTCGTAATGCACCAGCAATTCCAGCGGTGGGACATCGGGCCGGGCCGGGCGCAGCCGAAGGGTCAACCGTTCGCCAAGTTTGGTGCGCACCACGGTGTGCGATTCAAGTTGGAAGGAAGGCGTGTCGTAGGGCACCTCCTTGACCGCCGGATCACGTTGCGGCCCGAACCAGTGTTCCCGCCCGCCCACGAAGACGGCCGCCTCAACCGGCCAGCGCGTCCCCGGCCAGACGAAAGGGATCCAACTGTCCCCGCCCCACTCGCCATATGGGCGCAGCAGGAATTCGGAGGTGTAAGCAGTACCGTCCGCCAGGGAAAGGCGGCGTGACAGCCATGAATTGCGTAGCGTGATCGTTGTCGTGTCGATGGTGATCGGCATAAATTCAGTCTCCTGTAGCCTCATAATGTTTCCACACCAACTCTGGCAGAGCAAGCAAGCCAAAGGGTGTCACTTGATAATCGTCAAGCCAGTTGGCCCCTTCTGTGAGGAACGATTCCGGATTGGCCCCTTTGCCTCCCGGTGTATGCAATGGGCCAAGGATATTGCGCCGATTGCCGAGCACTTCGACCACTATCCGGGATGACTCGGCCGTCACATCGTCGGTAATGTCCACCTCATACGGTTCCCAACCCATCACCCTGACCGTCTTTTCATTGATGCCAACGCGCACCGCCGTACCCGCATAGCGCGGAATACGAAGAAAGAGGCGTTCATCGGTCGTCCGCCGACAGTTCACCGTGGCCTCGTACTGGACATTTCCGCCAAAAAAGGGCAAGCCCTGCGGCGTCAAGTCCCCGGGACACAGCGCCACCGGTGTCTGGCATAGCCGGAGCCGCATACCATCCACCCGCACCCCGAACTCACCCAACAAATAGCAGGCCTCAAGCCCGGGAAACGCTTCCTCATAGTCATGGACCACCATGAGACTGTTATCGCCCAAATGCAAAAGAGCGGAATCAATGGCAATCGTCTTAAAAGAGTGATCCAGCCACCAGCCCGTCGGGGTCATACTCACCTTGGTGCCATTAAGAAAGACCTGGGCCGAGTCCGGTCGTTCCAGTGCCAGGGCAAGCGGGCCTGAGGGTAGCGCCTCGACCGTAAAGGCATAGTGAAGACCAACCAGCACCCGCTTCGGGTTCGCAGCCACCGGGGTTGCCCAGGGCTGCACCATGAAATTGTGGCGGGGCTCGAGCCCGAGCGACGCACGGACCTGCCGGTCAATCCTCAGGATGTACTCCGTTTTCTGCAAAGGGCCGTCATTGAGTTGCCAGCCGGCATGATCGAACACCACGACATTCGGCTCGTCACGCCGGATCGTCCAGTCCGGTGACGGGATCGGCGCACAACGTGTTTCACGCAGGACCGGGCGGGGCAGACACTTTTCCGGACTGGCCTTGTGCGGGATCACGAAAAGGCGGCTCTCAAGCCGGTCGAAACGCGTCCGAATCTCCCACCCGGCTTCCCCCGCGCGGGCCTCGGCCTGAAAGGCACAGCCGGTTACCGGGTCCAACTCCACCGGCGCCCCCAGCGCATCGGGCAGCCCACGAATCACCACCTCCGGGAAAACTGCCCGGCGTTCCTCAACGGGCGGATCGTTAATCCAGGCGGCGGAGCGCGTGCGCAGGTCCACCCCGGTGTTGCAAACAAAGAGATAGTAGGCATCCTTGTCCCGGCGCAACAAATAGAGTAACGCGCCGATCTCATTCCCCTGCGGGTCTGTCAGGGAAACCCGGCGCGTCTCACGGACCGCGTCCGCCAGGGCCTGCTCATCCATCACCGGCACCGTCGGTCCGCCCGCCGCGAAACCGGCCAACTCGGACGAAAGCCGCCCATCCAGATAGTGCCCGATCTCGCCGGCAAAGATGACCGTCCCGCCCGCCGCGCGAAACCGGCGCAACAACCGCAAGGTCGAACGCCGCATCGTTTTCAGTGGGGGCACCAGGACGGTGGTATAGACGGCGGCCCCGACTTCCAGACGGACGGCCCCCTTCCTGCGGCTCACCCGCGCCAGCCGCGCCAGCATCTCTTCATCGCCGTAATCGAAGTCGAGATGCCGGGCCAGCAATGCATTTTCCAATTCGACCTGCATCAGGTCATAATCAGCGGTTCCCGGGGCCTGATCCCACCCGACCTTGCACATGGACCACATGCTATCAATGGGATGGATCACCAGCAGGTCGCGCACTTCTTCACCCTGCGTCATCACCGTATGGACCCGGGCAAAATAGTCCTCCACGGCGCGGTACTGCCGCCACCAGGATGCCTGATCGAGGAAACTCCCGGGGTAATCGCGCTTCGCTTCGCCTTCAAGGGTGTATTCCGACATGTGTTGGCAGCGGAAATTCAGGCCCATCGCCACCTGCCAGTCGCCTACCGCCTTGTTCCCCTCAAACGAGAAATCCCACCCGGTGACGCCGTAGGTCTCCGTCAAACGCCAGCGGCGCCCGCACTGCCGCGCCACGGAGGCACATTGCTTGGCGGCGGCAATATGCTTGGTCTGCGTCCCGAGAATATCGATGCCGGGAGCGTGCATCGGTTCATAGAGTCTCATGCAGGCCCCCACGTTAGCGGTCTGCGTACTCAGGGTTTCCTCACTGAGAAAGTGCCCCGTCAACATGAGCTGATGCTGGGCGCACCAATCGCCCAGTTGCCGGGCATAGGAATCCACGAACAGGCTCATCACGCATTCATGGTAATGCAGGCGCGCAGGCGTCATTTCCCGGTCCGGCAGGTTGAAGAAAACCTCGGGCAGATGCGCCAGAAGATCGTAGCCGAAGCGCTGCTGGAAAACCGCCGGCAACGCCTCGGTCCAAGGAGCTTGATAGGCACCATTCCAAATCGTCGCCACGCCACCCCGGCTCGTCTCGTCGGTAAATATTCCCGGAACGACGCCGCCAAAATCCGCCCCCACATTGGCCCGATAGGCCTCGTGCGTAACATCAATGAACCGACGCACGGCGGCGGGATTCAAGACATCCAGGACCGGCGCGTCAATAATTTCCCAGCGGAACACCAACAGCACGCGCCCGGGCGCCAGTCGCTGCGGCATCGTGCCTTGGGGCACACGGCGGAGACGATCGACTTGCGATCCCTCAACGTGGGCCGTAAACACAGCCAGAACATTGTCCTTCCAACAGAACGCCGCCGGGTCCTTCAGCGTATCCATGAAGAGTTGGCGCCTGCGACACTTCGCATCACGCGTGACCAACCCCCCGGCCCCGCCTGACGGCCAACGATCCTCATCATACAACCAGGCCTCAAGCCCCAGACGCTTCGCTTCCTCCACGGCAACCTTGACGCAGTCAAACCACTCGGAGCCCAAATAAGGCGTTACCAACCCCACGCGGGCATGAATGAAGAAACCACCCAGCCCCATCTCCTTCATCACGTGGATCTGCCGCCGTAATTCCCCAGGCTCCAAAATGCCGCTCCAGGACCAAAATGACCGGCCCCGACAGGTAATGCCGGGGTTCTCGAATGCTTGCCATAGCGAACGATTCATGGCGTTTGACAACTTTGCGGAATCACTTAACCAGGGGTGCATCATCGTTTTACTCCTCCAACCATAAGATGGCCGTCACGCAGCGGGGATAGATGCTCCCCTCGCCAGGTGCGCCACCGGCGATCACCTGATCAATCACGGAATGCCCGGCACAGCCGATCCGCCACCAATCAGCGTGGGCCCGGTCCGCGGCGGCCTGCGCCCCGCCATCCTGCATGCCCAGCACCTGACGGGCAACAAACTGGCACAGGAAGATCTTGCTCATCCAGGAGTTGTCATTATTGGCGGACAGTTTCCACCCCCCGTCGGGAAACAGGCAGACACCGGGAGCCAACACCGCCTGGAGATGGTTCCGGAGCGTGGCAATGAATTCCGCATAGGGACCGTCGACTGCAAGGGCGGCCGTGAGCCCGAGCTGGTGCGGATACACCAGCCCCTCGACAATCGGGATGATCGCCGACCGATCGCCGTTCTCCAGCAAGGCCGGCACATAGCCCAACGCCGGGTTGAACGCCCGGGTCACGGTCGCCGCACACCGCTTGGCGGCCGCGTGCGCCTCCCGGATTTCCCTGCTCCACCGATCCGGCTCGTGGGTTTCCAACATCTGGGCCACAGCCAGATAGCCGGCCCAGGTCTTGACCGCCAGATAGGTGTTCCGGCGCGACTGCCCCAGACTCGCGTCCAATGAGTCGTAGGTGGTGATCTCGCTCTCCCGCCCGCACCGGCAGGAGTCGAAGTCCATGACGCCGTCCCGGCACGCCGGGTCATGATGGTCGCGGTTCAGCAGCGACTGCAACCCCTCCAAAATGAGCGGCGCGCGGTGCGCGAGCCAGCCCTGGTCAGCTGTGTGACGCACATAGAGCGCCGCCGTCAGCAACCAGTTCAGCAACTCCTCGTGCGTCATGTACGAGAAGCAGCCCGGCTGATTGACGATCTCGTAACTGGATTCGCCCGGCGGCGTGAAGGCGTTGCGAGTTCCCTGGTCATGGGTAAAGGAAATCCCGCCTGGATATCGAGGCTCGGCCGCGCCGGACGCATGGACCTGATCCCGGTAACTGTACTCGTCGGCGAACGAGTCCAGCACGTTGCGCAACGCCCAGGGGTGCTGCCGCAGTTCGAAGAAGGCCATGTCCACCGTCAGATCCAGCGTGTTGGCCATGTTGCATGACCCCTCGTTGACGACCCACCGGGGAGCGCCGTTATCAAGGAACAGTTGCGTGTTGCCGTAATAGGAGCGGGTCGCCTTGGCGAGGAGGAACTGTTGATCGGGGTTGAGCCCGCTGTCCCGCAACGCTTGATCATCACGCCGGGCCTGCGCCACCCATTCGCCCCGCATGGAGAAGGCATGGCGCAAAACCCCGGGCAGATCGGCAAAGTAGCGGGTATAAAGGTAGGCGCAGGACTTGCCGGAGGTGACGATACCGGCCCGATACCAGCCGAAGGCGATCCACACCTCCCGCGTCTCCCCGGGTGGCACGTCCAGCCAGATTCCCCCCATGGCGGCCAGGCGGAACTTCACCGGCGCAGGACGCCCCAGAAAATGCTCCAGATTGAAATCGGCGAACGACTGCACGCCCGGCACCGCGCCGGTCTCGACCGCGAAGCCGTAGCCGCGCAGGCTGGCAACGCCGCACAATTGACCGCCTGTCTCATCCTCGAGCAGGCGGAGATTGGTGATGCCGCCCACGGCAAAGAAGGCGCGCATCCGGGTCGTCGCCCTGCGGTTGTCCAAAGTCCACTTGCCGAGGATGGTCGGCGCCACGGCGTCCTTGACCCGCTCCGGCTCCGCGCGGTCAGGATCGGGAATGCCGCTGACCGGGGTGTACAAGGCCAGCCCCATCCCCGGCGCGGTCCACACGTCGCTGGCCCAGCCCAGTTCACGGGTGATCGCGGCTTCCTCGAAATAATTGATCTTCAACGGGCGCCGCGCCGGTTCGCCCGCCTCATTGGTCGGGATGAAATCCGCCATGCCCGCGTTTTTGGCCTCGCGGCTGGCCTGGCAATACGGCAGCACGGATACCACGCCGTCGCGCTCATAGCCGATCACCACGTCCTGCTTGCCGGCGTGCCCCTCTTCCAGGGTGAACCCACCCCCGTGCCCCACCCAGCCGAGACTGAAACTCGCCTCCGCCCCGCGGGGCGAATGCTCCATTTGAAAGGAATGTTTATTCATGTTCATTATTTCTCCCACGCCGGGGTGTGTTTCCGGATAAACGCCAGGGCCTCTTCCGCCTCCGGCAGGGAATCGGTCATCAGCATCAGCGCCAGGCGCCCCCGCTTCATGATGTCGATCTTCTCATAGACGTCCCGCGCGGTGCAGCGGATCATCAGCGGCACGCCGGCGTTCTCCTCGAGAATCGTCTCCAGCCGGTCCACCGGCCGGGGACAGTTCGGATCCCAGCTCAATTCCCCCATTTTGAGTCCCTTGACCTTCGCCACGTCCCCATGCACATGGAACCCCTTGGCGTGATGGTGGATCCAGCAGCCCCCGCCGGCGGCGGCCACCTCTTCGGTATAGGGCTTGCCGAATTCCCGGTAGATCTCCGGCGAGCACATGTCGGGGGCATCCTCGGACATGAACACGGTGCGGCCCGGGACCCATGTCCCCCAGATGACCGTCCCGCCGTTGATCATGGGGACGATGCGGCGCTGCTCCCGTTCCAGCCAGAGGATGGCCTCGGCACTCCGCTGCATCAACGCATGCACCTGTTCCGGCGAGTCATAGAAATCCGTGAACAGCTCGTTGCCGCGCAGCGCGTTGGCCATGTCCATCGGCGCGAAGTGGGAGAAGGTCTGGACGCAGTAATCCCCGTCCCAGGCGCCGACAAACCGCCGGTTCATGGCACTGGTGGCAGCAAACCACGGATTCGCGGGGTCGCACCTGAGCTGCTCGAGATCGCGCCAGTCATGAATGACCGGATGCCGCCAGGTGGTGCCTGAGCTGACCAGCATTTCCCCGCCCGCATAATACAGGCTATTGAGCGCAATCCCGATGCCGGGGTTGAGGAAGGGCAGACGGTCATCATCAATATGGCCGGTCAGCTCCAGTTCAGCCCGCATCCGTTCGATGGCGTGGTCGGCATAGGCGTCGGCATCCGCCGGGAAGTTCCAGGATTCCAGCGGCCGCGGTGCGACCGGCAGCTCCAGGTTCATCGCCCAGGTGGCCAGGTTGACCATGATCCGCCCCGGGTTGGGATCGGCCATGAACGTCTGCCAGCGGGCCAGACGTTTCGCCAGCCAGGGTTGGAAATCACCCAGATGGTAGGGCGTTGGCGATTTCTGTCCGGGAGTGGACGGGTCTTGGTGACTCTGACTCATCGTGATGCTCCTGCCAATACCCGAATGGCGGGCTGTTGTCCGAGGCCGCCGTCATCGAATACCAGTCTGTTATCGCCTTGTTGGTAGGTTACGGCAATGGACTCTTGCGGCGTCCGCCAGATGCGCGTACTGCCGCGTTCGGACGGGAAGATATCGAACGACAACCCCTGCCACGCTTCGCCTTCGTGCAGACATTCGGCGGGCGACACGCGCGGAATGATGGCCCCGCGGCGGACATAGAGAGGAATGCGGTCGAGCGGCGCCGCGGCCGTGATCCAGCCGGGGCCGGAGACCACCTCGTGGGTCCACCAGTCGAGCCATTCGCCTTCGGGAAGATAGACCGGGCGGCTGCGCGCACCGTCTTCGAAGACCGGCGCCACCAGCAGGTCCGGGCCGAACAGGAACTCGTCGCACATATGCCGCACATTGCGATCGTCCGGATACGCGAGGACCAATGGCCGCAACAGCGGCAGCGCCTGGTGGCAGCTTTCGACGGCGCTGGAGTAGATGTAGGGCATGAGGCTGTAGCGCAGGCGTGCGAACTCCAGGCAGATGCGTTCGGCCTCCTCGCCGTAAGCCCAGGGTTCGTGGTCATCGCCGCCGTGGGCGCGGGCATGGCTGGTGAACATGCCGAGCTGAAACCAGCGGATGTACAGTTCGGGCCAGGCCTTGCCCTGGAAGCCGCCGATGTCGTGACTGAAGAAGACGAACCCGCTCATCCCGGCTCCGAGAATGGCCCGGAGCTGGCCGAGCATGCTGTCGAAGTTGCAGTAGACATCCCCGGCCCAATGGACAGGATTGCACTGGGCGCCGAGACTGCCGGACCGGCACCAGATCATGGCCTCGTCGCCATGCACCTCGCGGGCCGCCTCATAAACCACGCGGGCGAATTCGCGGGTGAACAGGTTGTGCCCTTCGCCGCCGCTCAGGCCGTTGTGGTAGACGGCTTCTTCCGGCCCCAGTTCGCACAGGTCGGTCTTCAGCACCGCCACACCATCGCGCAGGACGGCCTTGCAGCGCTCCTTGTACCAGGATGCCGCGGCGGGATTGGTGAAATCGACGTAGACGAACGGCTCGGACCAGAAGTTCATCGCGCCGGGGTTGACCAGCAGCCGCCCCTCGGCATCCTTGAGAAAGTAGCCGTTGGCGACGCCGTCTTCATACATTTCACCGCGCGCCGGCACGTAGGCGCTCATCCACAGGCAGAGCTTGAAGCCCCGCTCGCGCAGGACCTGGAGCATCCCTCTTGGATCCGGGAAGCGCCGCCCCCATTTCAAATCACAAACCAGGCTTTCGACGTCCATCCACGGCGGGTCGATATGCAGCACGTCGCAGGGGAGGCCGTGCGAGCGGATTTCCTCCGTCGCCGCTTCCAGCGCCGCCTGGTTCTGGTACTTGCGGATGCTCGACATCCACAGGCCGAACGACCAGCGCGGGGGCAGCGCCGGCGAGCCGGTCAGCCCAAAATAGCTCGCGAGATGGGCCTTCGGATCGTTGCCGACCATGACCAGGTAATCCAGTTGCGGACTGCGCACCTTGACGGTCCAGCCCGCCGCCGTCCGGCTGCCCATGTCGAAAACGGCATGGGTCGTCGAGGCCAGCATGAACGCGTAGCCGCGGGTGCTGATGAAGAACGGCACGTTCTTGTAGGACAGGTCGCCCATGCAGTTGCCGGCGTCGGCATTCCAGATCTCCACGACCTGGCCGCGCTTGGAGAAGTCGGTGAACTGCTCGCCGAACCCGTAGAAGTCCTCGTCGTCGTGGCGGGCGAACGACTGCACGATCCAGTCGCCCTGTTCGTCCCGCGCCTTCCCGAGCGGCGGCGCGAAATAACCGAAGTAGATGGATTTCTCGTCGACGATTTCCTCCAGCACAACCCGTCCGGTGCGCCGGTCGCGCAGGCTGTAACTGGCAATGTCGATCAGACTGTCGACCCCTTTGCCGGTCCACGAGCGACGACGAATAGTCAACTCCAGGGCGTCGGTGGTCAATTGGATGCCGTCGCCGGTTTCCGTCACCTCGAAATCCGGCCGGCTTTCCGGTCGCCGCCACAGCCAGCCTTCGTTACGCGATGGCGGCAGGGTTTCGGTCAGGGCCGTGTGAACACGGACGATGGCCGGGGCGATGACCTCGAACTCGATGATGAAGGTGGGCAGATGCTCCTCGGCCGCCGCATTCCTGGCATAGCCGGAATAGAGGTCGGCGAACTGCTGGACATCGCCCAGGTTGAATTTCCCGGAGAGGCAGGCGCTCACGCGGATACCGCGTTCGGTCCGTTCCCAGCCGGCCAGCCGGTCCACCCGGCTGACAAAGTTTTTTTGCAGCCGCATGTCTAGTCTTTCCTGTACTCGTCGCTGATTCACGTGTTGTTCTCCGTTCTTCATATTGCTTGCAGTGGGGCTCGTCATCGTTCGGTTTCCTTCCTTGTAATAGTGACCCAGCGGGCGAGACGGGAGGGATCGCCCTCCAACGTTTCGATATCCTTCAGGTTGATATGCATATGACTTCCTTTCAATTTATCCAGTCCGTCACGAACCAGCCTCCGGGAGCGGGCTTCATCGAAGCCCAGGCAAATCATATCCGTGGGATTCGGCCGCCAACTGATGGCATAGTCGGTCCCGATCTGCCCGGCACAGGCGGCAATATCCGCCACCGGCGTCACCGCGATCTGACGCAGGTTGGGAATTTTCCGAAGCAGGCTGATTTTGTTGGTCAGATTCTCGCAACACCCATAGGCGATCAACCCCCAGTTCCGCAGAATCGGCAACTGATAGCGCAACAGGAATTCATCGTGCATCCCGGGGGATACCAGCGTGAATTCCTGTGAGGCGCAAAAACACCACAACGCCGATCGGGGGCGGGCCGCATTAGGCTGCGGATCCTCATGCCCCGCGCAATAGGGCATCGCCTGGTTCAACTGGGTGGTCAGGCTGAAATGCCCTGCCTGCTCGGCCTCCGCCTGGGTGGCCAATGCCGCATCCCTCAGAAAGGCACACAACCGGTGCAGTTCGTCGGGTGACTCATAGGGATCGATCATCATCTGTTCCATGCCGCGCAGTTGGGCCAGGCCCCAGGAAATATCGGCATAGAAATTCAGGTAGGCACACCCGTATTCCACATTGATGGGAATCAGGTCGCCGATAGCCTCCTGCAGTCGCGCCACATCCCGGCGGGTCGCCTCCTCATCCACCGCATGGCGTGGCATCCTGAGCCGATCCAGGTCCGCCCAGTCGGTCAACGGCGGGATAATCTGCGAGGCCCCTCCCGGCATCTCCGCTTCATGCCGGGACAATGGCAACCCCCAGAGATTCGTGACATCAACCCGCAGCGTCGCGCGTTGGGTAATCCACGGTTCCTGGATGCTGTCATCCCCCGTTGCGTGCTGGAATAGTTGCATGCGCAGCCATTGCTCATGCTGCCGGAAGAACGGATCGCGGCATTGCAGGGCCGCCCCGTCAAACATCTCCCGGCACCATTGGTTCCACATGCCGAAATGCAGAACAATCGGGACGCGCCCGGCTGACTGCAAGGCGTAATGCCCGCGCCATAGAGCACGTCTCGCTTCCTGGACCGGCAATCCGGCAATCCGGACATAGGTCTCAGTCAACTTCCGCAGCACATCCCGGTCAGCCCGGTCAGTCATCTCCTTCATTGCCCCACGGCCACCTTCTCCAACTTGCCATCCACCATGTTGCGATGGATCAGCAGGATCTCCTGGCGGCCTGCGGCCAATTCGAACTCGCCGGACAGTTCCGTCACGACCTCTTCGACCACGCGTTTGGGCTTGAGGTCGGCCGAACGCGATGCGAGCTCCAGCGGGACTTCCTTCTGCTCGGTCTTGGTCGGCACGAGCTTGCCGACGGTCTTGCCACCGAGTCGCACCTCGAACTCCAGCGGCCGGCGCTCGGCCGGGACCAGCTTCTCGCGCAGGGCCAGCAGATCTTCCCACTGCGCCTGCCAGCACGGCTGGCGGTCGGAGTAGCGGAACACCCCGGCGGCGACAATCTTCATCTTGCCGGGCGTCTTGACGTCGGCGATCAGTTTGACGGCCTCCGAGAAGCGCAGGTCGGGCACAAGGAAGTCCGCCGTCCCGGTCTCGACGTACGCGTCACCCACCTTGTACTGGAGCACCCACTGCTTGGCCAGGAACGTACCGGGGACTGGAGAGGCCTGATTGACTACCGGCACGGGATGTTTCACCTGATCGGCAGGCAGCGGCTTGTCGCCGGGGAACGCCATGGCAAAAGGCTGCGGGGCCACCCGGCTAGA
>Ga0194053_10000443_pt1 | contig 31710 bp, 29 predicted proteins | sample SepL228m_MetaG_FD_161684 | JGI IMG/M metagenome (GOLD analysis project Ga0194053, IMG submission 161684) | Anoxic zone freshwater microbial communities from boreal shield lake in IISD Experimental Lakes Area, Ontario, Canada - Sep2016-L227-8m | ecosystem: Environmental > Aquatic > Freshwater >... | reverse complement strand
ATCGGTCCGCCACCGAGGTCGTAGTAAAACTCGGGCTGCGGATGCCAGCTCTCATGTCCCGCGCACAGCATAAACGCCGAGGCGGCGACAGGTTTGCCGATCCAACCGTCGTCGATCAACTTCCGGCAGGTTTGGATACCACCACCGAAAAAGGTGTCAGGAGCCGAGCCGACGCGCAGCTTTTTCGCCTTGGCCATCGCGATGATTTTCTCGCCATCTTTACGTGTGACCGCCAACGGCTTTTCGCCATAGACGTGTTTTCCCGCCGCCAGTGCCGCAAGAGCCACTTCTGCGTGAGCTTTGGGAATGGTCAGATTGACCACGATTTCGATTTCGGGATCCGCCAGCAATTCTTTGACGGTGCAGGCCTTCGTAATTTTGAATTCCTCAGCCTTGGCTTTGGCGCGATTTATGTCCAAATCGGCACAAGCTGCAATTTCGAGGTTTTTGAAGGTTTTACCGGCCGAAAAATAGGCCCCGCTGATATTACCACACCCAATTACGCCAATCTTTGTTCGTTGCATTTTTAATTTCCTTTTTTGAAAAATACTTACGCGTTGACTCAATTACGTCAAAATACTTATGCGTTGACTCAATAACAATGCACATTATGATCATTGTTATGGATTATATTTTCAATCGGTTGATGCATATCGGTCATCTTCCCCGACGCTTTCCATCGGTTTTGGCCGTGGACAATATCGGGTACATTCCTCACAAGACTGGGTGGATACGGCATCGGTTCAGTTCCTATAATTTTTCGTTTATTCTCAGTGGAGGAGGTGAATATTGGTGTGAGGGCCGTTTATGGCCTGTCCAGGCCCCCTGTGTGATTACCCAGGCACCAGGTTTGCAGTACGAGTATGGGCCCAGTGGTCAATGGACAGAGTGGGAGGAATTATTTCTGATCTACAACCAGAACCGGATACCTGCCTTGGAAAAAATGGGGCTGATCCGGCGCGATGTCCCTGCCTGGAACATCAAGGATACCGGTCCAACGCGAGCCCTGCTCCTGGAATTAAAGCAAGTGGATGCAAGTGGACAGGATGATGGATTTGCTGACCGCATTGATCGGCTGTGTGAATCCATGGTGATCGAGAGCATTCTGGGGGAAACGCGGGAATCCGTGCCCCCGGAAGCGCGGGCCATTCTGGAAATTCGAGATACGGTGAAATCGCATTTTCTGGAGTATCACGATTATCACGCATTAGCGCGTAAAAATGGGCTTTCGATCTCTACGTTCCGTCGGCGTTGGCAGGAGTTGGTGGGGGAACCCCCCGCGCGTTATGCGATGCGGTTGAAGATAGAGAAGGCCTGTCGGCTGCTAGTTGAAACCCGCATGAAGGTTGGTGAGATCGCGGAAGTCTTGGGCTTTAGCGATCCCTTATATTTCTCCCGACGTTTCCGCTTGGAAACGGGTGTCACCGCCGCTGAATATCGGAATACCCATCAATCTCCGCTCTCGTTTAATCCATAATGGATGACACTGTTGGCATGCCAGCCCATCTTCATGTCGTGTTCGTTGCATGGGGGTTGGGCTTCGGGCCAGAAGAGTTGGCTGTAGTATTGCGAAGTTGACAATGAGAGAGTTTGGTTGGAACATCCCCCGTTTCGGATCGGCTCAGAGTTGAGTGTGCGGCCGGGAGGATGGAATATGAACGGAGAGAGCTATGCTTGAGTTAACAGTAAAAGAAGTTTGGAATGCGCTTTCGGGGACGGAAAAAGATGATGCCTGTTTGGCTTTTTTGGAGGGTAAGGATACCTTCAGCCGGGATGTTTTGACGCGAGTGACGCAGGAATTGGCTGGGGCCTTAAAATTCAGGGAAACCTTTTTGAAGCGGTTGCCCATTCGGGAAAAGGCCCGCCATTTGCGTCGGTTGACCGACAGTCCTACGCTTCGTCATGTTTGTGATGATCTGCTGCGTTCTTGGGTGGTGAGCCGCAAGACGCCCATGCTGGTGTGTTTTGTTGAGGCGCAGGGGCTGAAACATACCAATGGAATTCTTGATGACAATGTTACTCAGGCGGATCTGAAGTCTGTTAAAAAAGGAGTTCTTGCCGTTCTTGAGAAATTTCCGCCTCGTGAAGTGGCCCTCTATATGGGCATCATGTTGACGGTCGGTGGGGATTTCTGGGTTGGGCTGCCCGAGGTGGTTGAAATGGAATTTCCCGGGATGAAGGCTGCTTTGATTCAGTAGGCCGTGTGGGCAGTGATTGCTTACTGTCTGCTGCCCGCTGTCAACTGACTACTGCGCCTGTTCCATGGCTTGTTTCATAAGGGCGCCAAAATCAATTTTTGGGTGTGACGCTTTCTTGGATTTGGACTTTCCTTTGGGTTGCTCCTCCTCATTTCCGGTCGTCATGTGGAGGCTCATTTCCTGATAATCCGCGGGGATTTCAAAAGACACCGCGTCGGTCCTAACCGTTTTAATTTCAGTGACTTCCATGCTGGATTTGGAGACGCTGATTTTGCCCTCGCTATTCGTCGTTGTTGTAATCGAAAGCGTTTTCACGGGAAACCCTTTCATTTTGTTTTTTTCAGACTGGATCAACTGATCCATGCTTTGATTGTTTGTCTTGGGCGTTTTCCCTACCCAGGCACCAAGAGCAGATAAGTCGATCTTAGTGGTTGCCCAGCTCTCATCGTCCTTGGAAATGGAGCTTTCGTTTTTAAAGCCCATGACGTTCATGGAGACGCGGTAGGAGGTACGAAGCTTGTAATGACGGGTAGGGTACCCGAGGATAGCGGGGCCAGATTCATCCAGGATTGTCTCAACCTTTGGATCGGTGATTTTCATTTGCAGCATGTTGCCCATAGCTCCTGCCATATTCATCATGGAGTCCATATCCCATTTCATGTAGGCCTTGTTGTCAGGCATGACCATAATGAATGTTTTGCCGCTATCTTGCGTCAGGAGGTAGCTGCCTTTCTCGGCGCCGGGAACCTGGCCTTCTGTGAAATCGATTCGGGCCTTACTGGATTCGCTTGTCATTTTGACAACGTTGTTCGCCGCTTCCTTTTTGCCATGACTGTCGGCATCTGAAACTGTTTTTACGGTAATCTGGTATCCCGCATAGGCCTGACAAACCCACACGCTGGCGAGAAGGGTGATAAAAATCTGTTTGGTGATTCTCATTGAGCTCATTCTCCTGTAAGGAACATGTGGTGTTGAAAGATTTAAAAATTTATCCGTGACGCGTTTTGGGAGGATGCTGAGGACAGTCGGAGACTTCCTTTTTCGCCTGCTCATAGCATTCAGGACAGAGTCCGTGGCTGATCCGGGCCAGGGAATGCTCGCCTAGGTATTGATCCAAATGTGCCCAGACCGTCTCATCTATACGCATTTTCCGGCAGTGTGAACAGACTACGATCAGTTGTGTGATGATTCGTTTCTGCTGGATATAGGTGTGTCCGACCGTGATAATTGCAACAACCATCACCCCGATTGTCAGTCCGCATCCCCGGTAGAAATTAGGGGTTTCTGGTCGGATGTTAAACCAGAGAGCTGACAAATCCAGCACTTCGTTAACCCAGATCAGCAGGGTTAGCATAAAAAACGACATAAGTTGCCAGAACGCAACCATGAAAAAGCCGTCTTGGTTTATACGGGAATGCCGACGCCTTGAGAATAATATGGAGTTCATGATGTTATAACCCGATTAACTGATATTTTTTAAAAATATCACTTTAAGCTGGCCAGAGCAATACAATCTCCAATTTAGAATAAGAGTTTGATTGCGCCTAGCGCTGCAAAGATTTGAACCAGTTGTTCGAAGATTTTTCGAGGAATGTGGCGGGCGAACCGGATTCCTGCACAGGCACCGATCGCAATGAATGGCAGGAGCATGGCATTGAAGGTCAATGAGGGAAGGGTGATCAGTCCCAATTGGGCGCTAAAAGGAACTTTGAAGGTGTTGACGAGTAGAAAAAACCATGCGCTCGTCCCAATAAAGGCCGTGGTTGGGAGTTCCATCGCCAGAAGATAAATGCCCATAATGGGTCCGGCCGCATTGGCCATCATCGTGGTAAACCCGGCAAGGAGGCCAATCAGGATTGCCGCACCGTGGTGGTGGGGAATCCGGCTTACGGGATTTGCAAATCGTTGCCTCCATAAGTTCAATGCCAGCATAAACAGTACAATACCCCCGATGAGCGGGCGAATTTGCGCATCATTCAGATGATCCATTGAAAGCCACCCGGCAATAATGCCGAGGATTGTCCAGGGAAAGAGGCGTATCAGTCTTGGCCAATCGGCGTGACGCCGGTAATAGAGTACGCCAATCACATCTCCGGCGATGAGCATGGGGAGGATAAAACCAGTTGAAATTTTGGCGGGTATTACGGCCGCGACGATGGGTACGGCGAGAATGCCAAAGCCGGGAAGTCCGCTTTTTGCCAGACCAATAATAACGGCGGCAAACGCCATAATCATCCATTGAAATACCGAAAGTTCACTCATGCATAGTCGCCTTGAAGAAAAAGGTTGTTTTCAGTGAGCTTGATTTATAAATGAATTAGAGTCATACATCAATATGTGACGCTTGAGATAGAGAGGATTGAACTGGCTCAGGGTGCTACAAACTTGCATTACCGAGCAATGTATTGTTACAAAATTGTAGTTAACGTGCATTGTTTCGAGTGTTCTTTAATTTTGTAATCAATCGTTAGGTATTGTATTTGAAGTGGTTGCGGAATGAATAAATAATTTTGGCACAGTACCTGCTAAATAAAAATTTCAAGTTTTGGGTTGGTTTTTAGAATAACAAAAAGGAGCCTATATATATGAATGATTGTTGTGATTCAGTAAAAAAACAATCCCTCCCGGAAATGTTTGGATCGAATGTTTTTAGTGATGTGGTGATGCGTGCGCGTCTCCCTAAGAATGTTTACAAAAAGTTGCGAGCGACCATTGACGAAGGCAAGGAGTTGGATCCCACCATTGCTGATGTTGTGGCTAACGCCATGAAAGATTGGGCGATTGAGAAGGGGGCTACGCATTATTGCCATTGGTTCCAGCCTATGACTGGTATCACCGCGGAAAAACATGACGCGTTCATTTCCCCGACTGCGGACGGACGGATCATGATGGAATTCAGTGGCAAAGAATTGACGCAGGGCGAACCCGATGCGTCGTCGTTTCCGTCAGGAGGAATCCGGGCAACTTTTGAAGCACGTGGTTATACCGTGTGGGATTGCACCTCGCCGGTTTTCGTCAAGACCGATGGCTCGAATACCACTTTGTTCATTCCCACTTCTTTTGCGTCCTATACGGGGGAGGCGTTGGATAAAAAGACGCCGTTGTTGCGTTCGATGCAGGTTTTGAATAAGCAGGGAATGCGTGTTTTGAAAGCCCTGGGCAACGACACGAGTAAGCGTGTGATCACAACGCTCGGTGGCGAGCAGGAATATTTCCTGATTGACCGGCAGTTTGTTGAAAAACGTGCGGATTTACGGTATGCTGGCCGCACCTTATTCGGTGCGCCTCCACCCAAAGGGCAAGAACTGGAAGATCAGTATTTTGGTGCGATTCATGAGCGTGTAGCTTCATTCATGGCGGATCTGAATGATGAGCTTTGGAAGATGGGTGTGTCGGCCAAAACTCAGCATAACGAGGTGGCCCCTGCACAGCATGAGCTTGCTCCCGTTTATGCCACGGTAAACATCGGTGTGGACCATAATCAGTTGGCCATGGAAATGATGCAGCGGATCGCACGCAAACATAACTTTGTCTGTGTGTTGCATGAAAAACCTTTTGCGGGCGTCAATGGGTCGGGCAAGCACAACAACTGGGCATTGTGCACGGATGACGGGATTAATCTGTTGAATCCTGGGAACACGCCGCATGACAACATGCAGTTCCTTGTGTTCCTGTTTGCCACGATTCGTGCGGTACATAAATATGCCGACCTGTTGCGTGCGACGGTGGCGACACCGGGCAATGACCATCGCCTGGGCGCCAATGAGGCGCCACCTGCGATTGTGTCGATCTTCCTGGGCGACCAGCTGACGGACATTTATCAGCAGATCAAGAAAGGTGCCGCAAGCAGTTCGAAGCAGGGCGGGCGTTTGCAGTTGGGCGTCACCACGCTTCCGGCTATTCCCATGGATACCACGGATCGTAATCGGACTTCTCCGTTTGCCTTTACCGGAAATAAGTTCGAATTTCGTATGCCGGGGTCTTCACAGTCCCTGAGCGGTCCGAACTTTGTGCTGAATACGATTGTCGCGGAGGCCTTATCTGAAATCGCGGATGAACTGCAGGGAGCCAAGAACATCAATTCGAGCGTACAGGCGCTGCTTCAGAAATACGCCAAGGAACACGAAGCGATTATCTTCAATGGCGATAACTATACTCAAGAATGGGTTGCAGAGGCTGAAAAGCGGGGTCTGCACAACATCCGGAATTGTGTGGACGGCATTAACGTCATGATGGAGAAGAATAACGCCAAAGTGATGATGAAACACGGCACCCTCCCCAAAGAGGAAATTCATGCGCGTCATGAAATCCTTTTGGAGAATTACATCAAGACCATTAACATTGAAGCTAAGACCATGTTGTTCATGGCTCGCCGCGAGATTCTCCCATCACTTATAAGTTATGCGACGGATCTGGCTCATGGCGTGACTGCGGTTGAGGCGGCCGGGGTGGACGCTGTTGCTCAGTCAAAACTGTTGCAGCAGGTGAATGATGCGGCGGCGGATATGAGTCTGGCGATTGATGTGTTGGCGGATGTGGTTTCCGTAGCGTCCGCAGAGTCGGCCGTGGGTAAGAAGGCTGTGGCTTTCCGGGACGTTGTCGTGCCAGCTATGGTTGCCTTGCGCATGGTCTCGGATGGGATTGAGCCGGTTGTGGATGCCGAATATTGGCCGCTGCCGACTTATGCCGATATGTTGTTCTATCGTTGATTAGAAGTGTTAGTATTGACATAAACGATGCCCCGTCGGGAAAATCCCGACGGGTTTTTTGTCACATTTTTGAAGAATAAAGGGGACCGAACGATGAATGGAATGCCTGAACAACAAGGGTTGTATGACCCTGCAAATGAACACGATAATTGCGGCGTAGGATTTCTCGCCAATATTGACGGGGTTCAATCGCATCGTATCGTATCCGACAGTATCGAGGTTCTTAAGAATCTTTTGCACCGAGGTGCCGTGGGGGGTGACTTGAGTACCGGAGATGGGGCGGGGGTATTGCTGCAGATTTCTGATAAATTTTTCCGCAAGGAAGCCGCACGTCTCAAGTTCACTTTGCCCAAGGCGGGGTCATACGGCGTGGGAATGCTTTTTGTACCCCAGTCGAAGGTTCGTTCTCATTGCCTCTCTGCCATTCAGCAGGTGCTTCAGGAAGAAGGTCTGGAGTTCATAGGCTGGCGCGAAGTCCCGACTGACGGGAGTATCCTCGGGGAAGAGGCACGTGAGGCACAACCTTTTGTGATGCAGGTCTTGGTCGGGGGTGGAAAATTGTCATGTCTGGCGCTGGATCGCAGACTTTATGTGGTCCGCAAACAGTGCCAGCACCGGGTTGCGGAAATCATGGGGCCCGATGAGCGCTTTTATATCCCCAGCTTTTCCTCACGGACGATTGTTTATAAAGGGTTGTTGATGGGTGGGCAGGTTTCCGGGTTTTATAAGGACTTGAATGATCCGGACATGTAGAGCGCAGTAGCAGTGATTCATCAGCGCTATAGCACTAATACATTTCCGTCCTGGGAGTTGTCACAGCCATTTCGTTTTCTGGCCCATAATGGCGAGATCAATACACTCCGTGGAAATCTCAATCAGATGAAGTCCCGCGAGAATGGGCTGGCCTCGCCGCTATTTGGGGACGACATTCGCAAGTTGCTTCCCATTATTGATCCCGGAGGAAGTGATTCGGCCTGTTTGGATAATGCGCTGGAGCTTTTGGTAGCCGGCGGGCGCTCAATCCCGCATTCGATGATGATGCTCATTCCTGAAGCGTGGGGTGCAAAATATCCCATTGGCCCCGATCAAAAAGGTTTTTTTGAATACCATGCCGGTTTGATGGAGCCTTGGGATGGACCGGCTACGGTGGCTTTCTCGGATGGTTCCGTGGTGGGAACCCTGCTTGACCGGAATGGATTGCGACCGGCTCGTTATACCATCACAAAGGATAATTTTATTGTGATGGCCTCAGAGGCGGGTGTTCTTGATATTCCAGCCGAACGCGTATTGGAGAAGGGGGCGTTGCGCCCCGGCCAAATGATGTTGATTGATCTTGAGCACAAACGGGTTCTGAAGGACAAAGAGCTTAAAAGCCAGATGTCGCGGCGTCAACCCTATCGGCGCTGGGTGGATGAAAATAAGGTCTCGGTGCAAGGCATGTTTGAAGCCATGTCCCCAGTCATTCCGAAATCCGAGACTCTGCTTCAGCGGCAGCGTCTTTTCGGGTATACGCGTGAAGATGTCCAAATTCTTCTGGAGGCGATGGCGTCCAAAGCGCATGAGGCTGTGGGCTCCATGGGGACGGATACTCCTTTGGCGGTCTTTTCAGATAAGCCCCAACTGCTATTTTCTTATTTCAAGCAGCTGTTTGCCCAGATCACCAACCCGCCGATCGATCCGATTCGGGAGGAACTGGTGATGTCGTTGATGACGTTTATCGGCAATCCTTCCAATATTCTCATGGAAATCCCGCAGTACGCGCGTTTGATTAAACTGCGACATCCCTTTCTTTCAAATGAAGATCTGGATCAGATCCGTGGGCTCGAGCTCAAGGATTTCAGCGCGGCTACGCTCTCTATCGGATTCCCGGCGAACGGCTCGGGTGCTGACTTGAAGGCGGCATTGGAGGCGTTGTGTGGGGATGCAGATGCACGGGTTGCCGCAGGTAAAAACCTTCTCATTTTGAGTGATCGTGATTTGATGGCCGGGGTTACACCCATTCCTGTTTTATTGGCCGTTGCCGCCGTTAATCAGCATCTGGTGCGGAGCGGCCGTCGTACCGGTGTGGGGCTGCTTGTTGAAACCGGTGAAGCCCGTGAAGTCATGCATATGGCACTTTTGCTCGGGTACGGGGCCACGGCAATTAATCCCTATCTTGCGTTTGAGTCCATCGCGGATCTTTCCCTCAAGAAAGAGTTGAGTGCGGAGGTCGGGCCCGCCAAAGCGATGGAAAATTATGTTGGCGCCTTGTGTGAGGGGCTTCGGAAAGTGATGTCGAAGATGGGGATCTCAACGTTGCGAAGTTATCGTAGCGCTCAGGTCTTTGAGGCAGTTGGCATTGACCCGGGCGTTGTGGAACATTACTTTTCAGGGACGGCTTCCCGTGTCGGCGGCATTGGGCTATCCGAAATTGCGATGGAAGCAAATGCACGTTATGCGGAGGCATTTTACAACGTCGAAGCGAAACCTGAGTTCTTGCCGACGGGGGGCCAGTATCGTTTTCGGCGGGACGGGGAGCGACATCTTTGGTCTCCGGAAGCGATTACCCATCTTCAGCATGCCACCCGTAGCGGCGATGTAAAGCGGTATAAAGATTATGCGCGGTTGATTAATGACCAGGCTGAGAAGCAGTTCACCTTGCGGGGAATGTTCAAGTTTAAGCCAGGCGCTCCGGTGCCTTTGGATCAAGTCGAGCCGGTGGGCGGAATCATGAAGCGGTTTGTGACCGGCGCGATGTCGTTCGGGTCGATCAGTCGGGAAGCCCATGAGTCGATGGCCATTGCGATGAACCGGTTAGGAGCCATGAGTAACAGTGGTGAGGGCGGCGAAGACCCTGCGCGCTATCAGCCTCTTCCCAACGGTGACAGTCGCTGCAGTGCCATCAAGCAGATCGCCAGTGGACGGTTTGGTGTCACGGCTGAATTCTGTGTTAACTGTCGTGAGCTTCAGATCAAAATTGCCCAGGGTGCCAAGCCGGGCGAAGGCGGACAGTTGCCCGGTCATAAAGTGAATGAGGAAATTGCCAAGGTGCGTCACTCGACGCCTGGAGTTACTTTGATTTCCCCGCCACCGCATCATGACATTTACTCTATTGAAGATATCAAGCAGTTGATCTACGACTTAAAAAACGTCAACCCTGAAGCACGGGTATCGGTCAAGTTGGTTTCTGAGCTCGGGGTGGGTACGATTGCCGCGGGTGTCGTAAAAGCCCACGCGGATATGGTTTTGATCAGTGGCTATGATGGCGGAACGGGCGCCTCGCCGTTGTCATCCATCAAGCATGCCGGTGCGCCCTGGGAGCTTGGTCTGGCGGAGACCCAGCAGACACTGGTGTTGAATAATTTGCGGGGCCAGGTACGGTTGCAGACGGATGGGCAGATTAAAACTGGACGCGATGTGGTTGTGGCCGCCTTGTTGGGGGCGGAAGAATATGGTTTCGCGACCACCGCTTTGGTGGTTCTGGGTTGCATCATGATGCGCAAGTGCCATAACAATACCTGTCCGGTTGGGGTCGCAACACAGGATCCATGTTTGCGCAAATTGTTTGCCGGGAGTCCGGATCATCTCGTCAACTTCTTCACGTTTATCGCCAGTGAGGTGCGTGAGATCATGGCGGAACTGGGCTTCCGTACCATCGATGAAATGATCGGTCGCTCAGACTGTCTTGAAATGAATCAGGCGATCACCTTCTGGAAGGCGAAGGGCTTGGACTTTTCCAAGATACTTTACCGCCCCCCATGCAATAGCCCTGTCCGCTGTGTCGGGAAGCAGAACCACGAATTAAGTAGTGCCATGGATTTGAAGTTGATCCCCAAAGTGAAGGCGGCCATTGAAACCGGAAAGCCGGTATCACTTGAGGCGCCGATCCGGAATGTGAATCGAACCGTGGGCACGATGATTGCCGGGTTGGTGGCCAAAAAATATGGCCATTCCGGACTGCCGGAGGATACGATCACCATGACTTTTAAGGGCTCGGCTGGACAAAGTTTCGGGGCCTGGTGTGCCCGGGGAATGACACTTGTCCTGGAAGGGGAGTCTAATGACTTCCTCGGGAAGGGATTGTCGGGTGGCAAAATCATTGTCAGGCCCTTCGCCGCCGCGACGTATGCCCCGGAGTCAAATGTCATCGCCGGGAACGTTCTGTTATACGGGGCAACCTGTGGTGAGGTCTATCTCAACGGAGCTGTTGGTGAACGGTTTGCCATTCGTAACAGTGGTGCCACCGCCGTCGTTGAAGGGATCGGTGATCATGGATGTGAATACATGACCGGCGGTCGTGTGGTGGTGCTGGGACATACCGGTGTCAATTTCGGGGCCGGAATGAGTGGTGGTCTTGCCTATATTTATGATGAGCACCGTATTTTTGACGCACGCTGTAATTTAGACATGGTGGATTTGGAGCTCGTGGTAAGCTCTGCTGATAAAGCTGAACTGAGAGGATTGTTGGAGAAGCATCTGCGCTACACGGGCAGTCTTAAAGCCAAACGCATTCTGGAGAATTGGGAAGAACAGCTGCCATTTTTCATCAAGGTATTCCCGATGGAATATCGCCGGGTGATGGGGCAGATGATGAGAGAAGATGAAGCGACCGAAAGAGCAGAGGTGATTCATGGGTAAGGTAACCGGTTTTATGGAATTTGAACGCCACGACCCTGGCTATCGTCCAATTGATGAACGGGTGAAGGATTTCAATGCGGTGGAACTCCGGTTGTCGGACTCTGAGGTGAGGGAGCAGGCGGCGCGGTGTATGGATTGCGGGACGCCGTTCTGCCATTGCACAGGATGCCCGATCGAGAATGTGATTCCTGAATTCAATGAGCATGTGTATCAGGGCCGCTGGAAGCAGGCGTTGGATATTCTACTGGAGAAGGATAATTTTCCAGAGTTTACTGGGCGTATCTGCCCCGCACTCTGTGAAGGTTCTTGCGTGTTGGGAATCAACAAGGATCCGGTGACCATCCGGCAAATCGAATTGTCGATCATCGAAAAAGGCTTTGAGTTGGGATATATGAAGCCCTGCCCGCCAGCGGAACGTAAAAAAGAGCGGGTTGCGGTGCTTGGTTCTGGTCCCGCCGGATTGACGATCGCCGATACGCTGAATCACGCTGGTTATTGGGTTGTGGTTTATGATGCGGATGAAAGACCCGGAGGCATCCTGCGATACGGTATTCCGGAGTTTAAGCTTGGGAAATGGGTCGTGGATCGCCGGATAAAGTTAATGGAGGCGGAAGGCGTTGTGTTTGAGAATCAGGTCAGTGTAGGGGATGACATTTCCTATCACTACCTTCAAAATCGATTTGACGCCATCTGCCTTTCCGGTGGTGCCCGTGAAGCCCGTGATATCAAGGTGCCGGGGCGGGAGTTAAAGGGGATTCATTTTGCCATGGACTTCCTGGTGCAGCAGAACAAACGGTTGGGGGGCGAGGGGGGCAAGGTCGGTACTGATATTTTGGCCGGTGACAGAAATGTGCTGGTGATTGGCGGAGGGGATACGGGCGCGGATTGTGTTGGAACTTCGATCCGGCAAGGAGCCAAGTCTGTGACACAGATTGAGATTCTGCCACAGCCTCCTCCCACTCGGGCTAAGAGTACTCCCTGGCCTATGTGGCCGTTGCAGTTACGGATTTCAAGCAGTCATAAAGAAGGCTGTACCCGGCGGTGGAGCGTGGCGACCAAAGAATTTTCTGGCAAGGATGGGGCCGTTCAGTCAATTCGGGCGGTGGAGGTGGATTGGGTTACCCCGGCGGGTGGTGGACGGCCAGCTATGGTGGAAAAACCCGGTACTGAGTTTGTAATAGAAGCAGATCTTGTTTTATTGGCGATGGGCTTTTCAGGACCCGGGCGCAATAAAATTGTGGAGGGGCTTGCTATCAAGACAGAGCCCAATGGGGTGATCTGGCGCGACAAGCAGAATATGACCAATATCCCTGGTATCTTCGTGGCAGGCGACATGACGCAAGGAGCCTCGCTCGTGGTTCGAGCCATGCGTGATGGTCGACAAGCGGCGGCCGGGATTGCTGCTTATCTTGAGGCCAGACGGACCTGATTTTCCGGTGTCCGTTCTGGCCCTGGCGATTCTTTGTGCATTTCCACGGCGACACGCGAATTTCGATTTAGAAGAAAGCGGACGCCAACATAGTCTCGGCTTCATCCGCCCATGCTTTGGATATGGCCCGGCCTTGGGGGAGGAGAATCATCAGGCGGCGGGAGGCAATTTTGTTTTCCAGTGCTACGGAGGCGTACCGGTCAATAAGATGGGTGGGGGCGCGACGGAGGACGGCAATCAGGTCATCCAGCAGATCCAGGGGCTCCTCCGCTTGTGGCACCAGCACGAATTGAAAGAGATTGTCTGGAAGAGTCCGGATAGACTCCTGGATAAAGGTGGCCAGTTCTTCTCGCCTGGCAAATAAGTTCGCTCCCTTGAAAAGAAAAGCTCGACGGGATTGTGTGCCAGGAAGTGTCCTTTTTTCGAAGTTTTTTACGGAAATCTGTTCAGGGAAAAGGTCGAGTTTCCGTCCTGTAAATTGGGGCGTGGAAACGTCGGATCGCAGCTTGGGGTGCTGAGCGATAAGTGCCTCAATGGCTTGAAAAGCCCGGCGATCCATAGTGGACGTCTTTGTCACCGCATAAGGGGGCAGGGGCTGCGCCTCAATTTTCCACTCACCCCGTCGTTCGCGCAATTCAGTGCCGGGGAGTAGAAGGGTTTGCAGGCATTGGATATTCGTGCTGGAAAGTTTCAAGGCCCAGTTTATGGATTGTCGAACGTCTTTGATATGCTGTAGGGGCAGCCCATACATGATGTCCACCGTAACCTTGATGCGGCGTCGGGTTAATTTGGCGATTCCGGCATCCAGTCGAGGCAACGAGGTGGGGCGGCGGATGGCCTTGAGGACGATGGTGTCCCGGCTTTGTACACCGACTTCAATATCCACAAAATTGGCTGCGGCCATGAGATCGGCCTCCTCATCGGTTAATCGCACGGCATTGAGTTCCGCAAAGAAGGAGAGTGTCCTTTTTTTGTTAAAGGCTGCCAGTTGAATCAGGATTTCCCGGAAGCAGGGATGGGCGTTAAAGGTAGGATCCACGAAACGGATTTCATGGGCTCCGATCGTTTGTAATGCATCAATGCGCGACATAATGTCGATAGGACTGAGAAAGGACATGGAATGGCGCAGATGCGGATACCGGCAGTAGGTGCAGCGCATGGGGCAGCCGCGCGAAGTTTCCAGATACGCCATTCCTTTTGCGTCTGGTCGGCAGGCCGCATATCCTGGTGGTGGAATCTGCTTCGATAACTCGATGGGGCAGGGCGTGTTTTTACCCCATTGGTAGCCCTTGGGAGAGCGGAGCGCAACCGATGATATATTGACTGGTTTACGGGTCCGGAAGGAACGGAGCAAGGCCGGGAATACCGCTTCCCCTTCACCGACGGCGATGGCATCAGCTATCGGTGGTTCAAACAAAAAGGGATGGGAATAGGCCGCCTCCGGCCCGCCGAAGAGGATGCGGGCATGGGGTCGGCGAGCCTTGAATTGTTGCATCAGGCGCAGAGTCCGCTCGATGTTCCAGAGATACAGGGTGCAGGCGATAAGGTCAGGGTTCAGGCGAAGAATTGCTTTTAACAGGCTTGGATTGTCGCGGTTCCGGGCAGCTTCCGGGAGCTGAAAAAACTCATAATAGGCGTCTTCTCCATTCACTTCGGCGGCGTATTGAAGGTAAGCGGCGGCCAGGGGGACATTTTCAGTATCCCCATGAATGTCGTTATCCAATTGAGGGAGCTGGAGGAATAGGATTTTCTTTCGCGATGCCATGAGCGGAGTTTTTAGCACCGGACGGTGTGAATGGCAAGGGGTGCATCGTTGGGCCGTAAAATCTTGAAGTTGTGCAAATAAGAGCGATTGTGATAAAAAATTCAGATTCGTTGTGTGGAATCATGGAAGAGTTTAGGAAACAGCCGAAAGGATAATACAAGCATGAAGGACATTGCAGTTAGCGACGTTCGGAATTTTGTCTTGATGGGTCATACGGCGAGCGGAAAAACCACCTTGGCTGATGCGTTATTGTTCAAGATGGGTGCCAATGACCGATTGGGTTCTGTGGATCAGGGTTCCAGCCTCGGTGATTATACCGATGAAGAAAAAGCACGGAAGACCACGATCTACGCGAAGTCTTTTTGCGGGACCTATAAAAGCTCTGATGGTCACAACATGGATATCGTTTTCTGCGATACGCCCGGCTATGACGACTTTTTCGGGCAGGTCATTCAGGCGAGCCGTATTGCCGGGGCCGCCTTGATCACCGTTGATGCCCATGCCGGTATTCAGATTGGCACCATGAAAGCCTGGAAGCAGGCTTCTGCTCTCGATATTCCACGTGCGATTGTGGTGACGGGGTTGGATCGTGAGAATTCTCCTTTTGATAAAGTCATGGCCGATATCAAGGCCACCTGGGGCGATCGCTGTATTCCTGTTCTGATGCCGTTGCCTGATGCCAGCGGGGTGGTGGATGTATTGGCGGCCACAAATGTTCCCGCTTCTGTCAGTGACGCCTTGAAAGAAGCCAAGGGCGCGTTGGTCGAAATGGCTGCCGAGACGGACGACTCCCTGATTGAGAAGTATCTTGCCGGTCAGCCTCTGTCGGCCCGTGAAATTGCTGATGGTCTTCGTCATGCGGTGTTTGATCGCAAACTTGTGCCGGTGTTCGCCTGTATGGCGCTCAAGAACATCGGAGTGGGTGAACTGCTGGATGGAATTGCCCGGTTCTTTCCGTCTCCTGCTGATCGGCCCATGAAGGATGCCGATGGGAAACCCATTGATACGGCCCCTGCGGCGCCGTTCGTTGGGTATGTCTGGCGCACCGTCAATGACCCCTTTATCGGGCATATGAGTTTCGTTTATGTCTGTGGAGGCACGTTAAAAACCGACCTAGAAGTCATGAATATGAGTAAGGGGCAAAAGGAACGAATTGTTCAGTTTGTATCGTTGAACGGCAAAAAGCAGACGCCGATTACTGAGGCGGAGGCGGGTGATATCGTGGCCATCTCGAAATTGAAAGTCACGACCTTAGGGGATGCACTGTGTCAGGCTCCCGCCAAGGCGAGCTTCACCCCGTTCAGCTTTCCGAACCCGGTGATGTGGTACGCCGTGGCGGCCAAAACGCAAGGGGATGAGGATAAGATCGGTACGGCCTTGCACAAGCTTGCAGCGGATGATCCCACCATTCATGTGGAACGGCATGCCGATACCCATGAGACGATACTTGCGGGAATGGGCGACACGCATCTGGCGGTTGCCGTGGAGCGCATGAAAAAGCGGAACAATGTTGACGTGATTCTGAGCACGCCGAAGGTTGCCTATAAAGAGACAGTGACCGGGCGCGGGGAAGGTCATTACAAGCATAAGAAGCAATCCGGCGGACGGGGACAGTATGGAGAAGTTTACCTGAAGGTTGAGCCGCTTCCCGAGGGCGATGAAAAGTTTTTTGTGGATGCGCTTGTTGGGGGCTCCATTCCCCATAATTTCGTGCCTGCCGTCCACAAGGGTGTCGTGGATGGCATGGCGAAGGGTTCGCTGGCAGGGTGCCCGGTTGTCGGGGTTCGTTCCACCGTTTATGATGGTTCTTATCACGATGTCGACTCTTCTGAAGTGGCCTTCAAGATTGCGGGGGGGCGTGCGTTCCGCGAGGCGATGAGTAAAGCCAAACCGGTTTTGCTGGAGCCGATTATGTCAGTTAAGATTACGATTCCCGATCATTTTATGGGCGATATTAATGGGGATATGAGCCATCGGCGCGGTCGAATTGTCGGGATGGAGTCGGCAGATGGCATGCAGGTCATCACGGCGGATATCCCGCAATCGGAATTGTTCAGTTATTGTGCCGAACTGCGCAGTATGACGGGGGGCCGGGGTTCGTTTGAGATGTCATTCGCTCGTTATGACTTGATGCCTGCGTCTGTGGCCCAGAAGGTGATTGCGGCTGCAGCCAAAGATAAGGAAGAGGAGCAGGAGTAAAATCCGGGCCCGTGAATCCCTTTGCTGCATCCATGACACGCTGTGAGTTGTGTCCCCGCCGCTGTGGTGTCAACCGGGCGGAAGGTCAGCGAGGGTATTGTCAGGCGGGCGGGACAGTTGAGGTTTATCGCTACGGGTTGCATCAGGGTGAGGAGCCGCCGGTATCCGGAACCAAAGGTTCAGGGACGGTGTTTTTTAGCCGGTGTACGTTGAGTTGTGTGTACTGCCAGAATTATCCCTGGAGCCAGGAGGGGCAGGGGCGGCCGGTTTCGGTCGATGAATTGGCGGAAATGCTGAGGTCGTTGTATCGGGATGGGTGTCATAATTGGAACTTGGTAAGTCCGACACCCTGGCTGCCTTGGATCCATGAGGCTTGGAGCCGAGTGGTTGCGGATGGACTCTCGCGGCCAATCGTGTATAACACGAGCGGCTTTGAGAGGGTTGAGCAGCTGCAGGCGATGGCTGGCTGGATAAATGTGTATCTGTCAGACTTGAGATACGCCCGGGATGCCACGGCGAAAGAGGGCTCTGATTGTACCGGCTATGTCTGGGCGTCGCGTGCGGCTTTGTTGGAAATGTGGCGCCAGACGGGCCCGTTGAAACTCGATGAGGAGGGCGTGGCAGAAACAGGAACGATTTGCCGGTTGCTAGTGTTGCCGGGACGTGCGGATGAGGCGGTGTCGAATTTGGAATGGCTGGCGGGAGCGGTGGGGACAGAGATCCCGGTAAGTGTCATGGCTCAATATACGCCGGCTTACAAGGCTCTGTCTCAAGCGCCATGGAATCGACGCCCGACAAAGGATGAGTATGGTATTGTGGTTGACGCGATGGAGCGATTGGGGTTTTCCGAAGGTTGGATTCAGGAGTATGAAACTCCGGTGCAGGACAATTTAGTTGGATTCAAAATGAGCCCGGGTTAATCGGGATCAAGTAAGTATCAGGAAAGAGAGGAATAAGATGAGCGGTCATAGTAAGTGGAAGACAATTCAGCATAAGAAGGGCGCGGCGGATGCCAAGCGTGGTAAAATTTTCAGCAAGATGGCGAAGGAATTGATGGTTGTGGCCAAAGCCGGTGGCGGCAGTCCCGACACCAATACAGCCCTGCGCAATCTGATCATCCGGTGTAAGGCGTCCAGTATGCCCAATGAAAACATTGACCGTGCCATCAAGAAAGGGACTGGTGAATTGGCGTCGGAAGTCATGGAGGATATCACCTATGAAGGCTTCGCCGCCGGTGGCGTTGGAGTGGTGGTTAAAGTTCTGACTGATAATAAAAATCGTGCGGCGGCCGAGCTGCGTCACATTTTCTCCAAGAACGGCTCCAGCCTTGCGGCTCCGGGGTCGGTGTCCCGTGGCTTTAAACGGCGTGGACAGATCTTTGTGGACGCGAAGTCGGTTGAAGAAGACAAATTGATGGACTTGGTTCTCACTGCAGGCGCTGATGATATGAGCCTCGATGGCGAGCAGTACGAGGTCCTTACCGATCCCAATGCGTTTCAAGGCGTTCTGGATGCGCTTGAAAAAGCTGGCATCAAGACCGATGATTCCGCGATCCGGTTGGTTCCCGAAACTTATACATCCGTCAGCGACAAAACAGTTGCCAAGGCTGTGATGAAGTTTGTGGAGACGCTGGAAGATAATGACGATGTTCAGGACGTGTATACCAACATGGATCTGGATGACAGCGTGCTGGCGTTAATTTCGGCGGAATAATGCGTGTTCTCGGGATAGATACCTCGTTACGCTCAACAGGCGTTGGCGTGGTGGAGTTCCTTGCCAGCAAAATGATTGCCGTTGAGTACGGTCGGATTCACAACTCCGACCGTCTTTCTTTATCTGAGTGTCTCCGGCGGATTGATGGCGGAATCCGTGAGATCATTGCGCGGACAAAGCCGGAGTTGGCCGCCATCGAGGATATCTTCTTCGCCAAGAATGCCCGGACGGCCATGGTGTTGGGGGAAGCCCGGGGTGTGGTGATCGCGGTCTGTGCGACTTCCGGGATTCCAGTGTATGAATATGCGCCGCGACGGGTGAAGCAATCGGTCACCGGAATCGGATCCGCCGATAAACTGCAGGTGCGAAAAATGGCCATGGTGGTTCTGGGATTGAAAGAGGAACCGCAGGAGGATGCGGGTGATGCGCTGGCGATCGCCCTGTGTCATTTCAACAGTCGCAATCCGATTGCTGAGTTGGCCCCGCAACCCATCTAGGACCTGGTGATAAGCGCGAGGGACTTATGATAACTTTTCTTGAGGGGATTATTGAGGAAAAAGAGCCCACCCACGTCGTGCTCAATGTTGGCGGGGTGGGGTATGAGGTGGTGATTTCCCTGAACAGTTATGATCGTCTGCCTGCGCCGGGCGAGTCCGTGCGCTTGCTGACCCATGACCACATCCGTGAAGATGAACATCGGCTATTCGGGTTTATGACAGCCGATGAACGGCGGGTGTTCACCCTGTTACTGGGGGTGTCCGGGATTGGACCCAAGATTGCGCTTTCGGCTCTCAGTGGCATGACCGTGCGGGAAATTAAGGTGGCCATCAAAGATGGAGATGTAAAGCGACTTAGTTCCATTTCCGGAATCGGGAAAAAGACGGCCGAACGCATGGTGATCGAGTTGCGCGACAAATTTGGCGCCGGAGAAATTCTGGCGGCATCAGTCCCGGGTCATCCCGAATCAGATATCAAACTGCGTGATGCGATTCTGGCATTGATTTCCCTCGGCTACAAACGTGCCGAGGCCCAGGATCTCGTCTTGCGTGTCATCAATCAGCCTCACATGACGGAGGCGACGGTTGAGGACATTGTGCGTAAATCTCTTGCTGGATAAATCATAACAAAAGGAGAAATAGTATGGCGGAACTCAAAGGATCAAAGACGGAGAAAAATTTACAGGATGCGTTTGCTGGCGAATCTCAAGCCCGTAATAAGTACTCCTATTTTGCCTCGACAGCGAAAAAGGAAGGTTACGAGCAGATCGCGGCACTCTTTCTGGAAACTGCTGAGCAGGAAAAGACCCATGCCAAGCTGCATTTTAAGGCGTTGAGTGGCATCGGGGACACGCTTGCTAATCTCAAAGCGGCGGCGGGTGGCGAGCATGAGGAATGGACGGAAATGTATCCCCGGATGGCCAGGGAAGCCCGTGAGGAAGGGTTTGACGAAATCGCGCGGCTTTTTGAGGGAATTGCCAAGATCGAGAAAGAACACGAGGAGCGTTATAAGGCCCTGTTGAAGAACATGGAAGAGGGCAAAGTGTTTAAGAAGGACGTCAAAGTCAAGTGGCGTTGCCGCGAATGTGGATTTGTTTACGAGGGGACCAATGCCTTGGTAAAATGCCCGGTTTGTGCTCATCCCCAGGCCTTTTTTGAAATTACCCCGACGAATTATTAATTGACCTGAATAAATCCAGCGACTCAGCCGTCTAAACTCATGGAGGCCATTGTATCAGCCGAGCTTCTTGAACGTGCCAGGAAGGGCGATATGGACGCCTTTCTGGCATTGTTCGAGGAGTCACGTGCAACCATCCATTCGGTGGCATGGCGGTTGGTAGGGCCGGACGAGGCTGAAGATGTTGTGATGGAAACCTACCTGAGGGCTTGGAAATATGTTCCCGGCTTCTCGGGGCGTTCTTCGGTTCGGACATGGTTATGTCGGATTGCGCATAATTGTTCGGTGGATTGGCTGAGGAAAAGGCGACACGTGGTGCAACCCCTGGATGCAGGGGACGATGAGGAGGGGAGCGGGGAGGGGAACCTGTTTGTGGATTCCCAACAACGCGAACCCTCCGAGATGATTGCGGGAGCTGAATTACAGGCGGCGATTGACGCCGCGTTGGAGACCGTCTCACCTGAACATCGTACGGTGTTGTTATTGAGATTCTCGGATGAATTAAGTTATTCCGAGATTGCGGCAGTTACAGGGGTGTCAATCGGGACTGTTATGTCCCGTTTGTTCAATGGGCGGCGCAAATTCGTGAAAGCTCTGGCGGTGCTTGGCGTGAAAACGGCGAGAGGGTGGATATGAAAAAAAACTCATGGAGTGAGATCGAGGAGGGCTTAAGAAGCCAGAAAGCTCCGCCCCCGCAGAACGATGCCGAGTCGTTCCAGCTGGATTTTAAGGCGCGAGCCTCCTTGATGCGTCAGGATTCTGCCAGTCCGGCAGCCGCGTTCGCCTGGTTCCCCGTCTTGAGTTGGCGTATTGGAATCGCTACTGCGGCGGCAGTTCTCATTGCAGGGCTTGTCCTATGGCCAGCCTCCTCAACACTGGTGACGCAGGTTAAATCGTTACAAGTTCTCGCTCCCCACAGTGGTGTGATCATCATGACCGATGAAGACAATCCAGGAACCGTCGTTTGGGTGACAGATTTGGAGTCCGACGATGGGAGTAAGGGGTGACCTATGTCCAATAACCTGAAAACAATCCTGTTACTGGCTCTCATATCAACCGCAAACTGGGCATTTGCCGGCTCCATGTTGAGTGTCAGGCTGGTTGAGGCCAATAATGCAGGGCAGGGCATGGGGACAGGGTTGGGCGATGTCGCGCACCTGCTCCAGAATAATCTTCCTTATAAAACATTTCAATTACTGGCGAGTCGATCCATGTCCTTGCCGGCCAACAGTGCGGCATCCTTAAGCTCAGGTATCGTGGCCCGCTGTTCAGGCGGTCAGGAGAACCTGAATGTGGTGCTCGAGCGCGGTGGGCGAAAGATCATGCAGACCACCGTTGAACTCCGTGATGGAACCCCCCTGATCATCGGCGGGATTTCATCCGGTCAGGGAAAGTTGATTGTCGTGTTGCTGGCGAAATAGCGATTAGAATCCGTACGCGATCTTCAACTGTTCTTCAGTTGGCAGTGCCGGATAATATTCACCACGCGGGCCGACATATTGATTGCCCACCCGGCGAAGATTGACTGGGGTATATGACCCATTGGAATTCTTTACATTGATGACTGTTGTGTTGGCGGCCTCATTCGCGGCACCAATTTGCGAATTCATGTTGTTCATCTGAGCATTCGATTTGTCGGTTTGGTGGCCCATCGTTCCGCCAAGTAATCCACCGAGTGCTGCGCCTGCAACCATACCTTCACGATTGCCGAAGGCGCCGTGACTATTGTTTCCGATGATACCGCCCGCTAAGGCGCCTAAGGCCGCCCCAATGGCCGCTTGATTGAACGTTGATTGGTTTTCCTGATATTGAGGAGTGGAGCAACCCATCATGACGAGTCCAGCCATTGCGACGCCTGCGGTTTTGAGAACAATTGCTTTTTTCATAATAAACTCCCTCTCGCGAACCTGTTGATCATTCAGTTCGGTATTTTTATACCATGCCTGTTCATACTCGTATAGACGGAAGTGATTGGATTTTTATTCACTGCCTCTGGCGATTTTGCCGTAGCCACAGTAAGTTTGGCAGAGCGATAAGACATAAGCCCACGCAAACGATAAAAAATAATCGGTAGGCCTCCATTGGATAAATCCAGACAATGGGCGTTCGCACGGCCTCTTTCAGGCAAAAGTCCAACATCACTCCTGAGCCGTTTGCCAATAGCGAAATAACCACAAAATCACGCAGACGGAGGTGGGTATTCATGTCGTAGTTTTGAAAAATGGTCGGGGCGGCGGGATTTGAACCCACGACTTTCAGCGCCCAAGGCTGACGCGCTACCAGGCTGCGCTACACCCCGACAATAAAATCAAGTCGGGGAAGTTATCATGATGTCCCCATTCATACAAGAACTGATGCGCCCAATGTTTCGATTCATGCGCCCTGAAAGGTAGACAAGCAGTAAGCGGTACTTCTTGAATCGAACAGTGCGATCTTCAGGGGAGAATCACAACCCCTTGATGGCGCTGGCCAAGTTATAGCTGAGCAAGGCGAATATTAATATGTCTAAGCCTAATCTGACAAAATTTTAACTGATTGTTGACGCAAAGGGGGTGGGTCATGTATTGTTCCTGCCCGTTCAGATGGAAAGGCTTTTATGGTGGTAATGTCTGCGCGAAGGTAAGATTATAATAATAAAAAAAGGAGTAATAAATGTCGATTAAAGTAGGTATCAATGGGTTCGGGCGTATTGGCCGTATGGCCTTTCAGGCCCTTTGTGATCAGGGACTTTTAGGCAAGGCGATTGATGTCGTCGCAGTCGTCGACGTTTCGACGGATGCTGACTATTTTGCCTACCAGATGAAGTATGATTCAGTTCATGGCCGTTTCAAACACACTGTCACCACCGAGAAGAGCAATCCTGCTTCTGGAGAAGCCGATACGATCGTCGTCAACGGTCACAAGATCAAGTGTGTTATGGCGACGAAGACCCCTGACTTGCTTCCCTGGAAAGCCTTGGGCGTGGACTACGTCATCGAGTGCACAGGGTTGTTCACGGATTCCGAGAAGGCCAAGGGTCACCTGGCCGCCGGCGCCAAGAAAGTCATCATTTCCGCGCCTGGTAAGGGCGAAGTGAAGACCATCGTCATGGGCGTGAACGAAGGCGAATATGACAGCGCGAAGCATGCCATCGTCTCCAACGCGTCTTGCACCACTAACTGCCTGGCCCCTGTGGTCCATGTGCTGTTGAAGGAAGGCTTTGGCATTGAGACTGGTTTGATGACCACCATCCATGCCTATACCGCGACCCAGAAAACCGTTGACGGTCCCTCCAAGAAGGACTGGCGCGGCGGTCGTGCGGCGGCTTGTAACATCATTCCCTCCACCACCGGTGCCGCAAAGGCCGTGGGTGAAGTGCTTCCCGCGACCAAGGGTAAGCTGACGGGTATGTCGTTCCGCGTCCCGACGCCGGATGTTTCCGTGGTTGACCTGACCTTCCGCACAACGAAGGACACGTCGATCGAAGAGATTGATGCGGCGCTCAAGAAGGCCTCCGAGAGCTATCTCAAGAATATCCTGGGTGTGGCGACGGAAGAGTTGGTTTCGACCGACTTCATCCATGATCCCCGTTCTTCGATTTATGATTCGTTGGCCACGCTGCAGAACAACCTGAAGGGCGAGAAGCGCTTCTTCAAGGTGGTGAGCTGGTACGACAATGAGTGGGGTTACTCTAACCGCGTTGTCGAATTGGTCCAGTACATGGCCAAGAAAGACGGCGTTAAGTAAGTCGACTGCGAAACGGGTCGCTTTAGGCTGTGAGATGCTCAGGGGCGCGGGTGTAATGCCCGTTTCCCTGGGGTCTTCAGCCTAAATTCTTTTTTTAAACAGATAAAGTTCTGGAGATTGACTCATGAAAAAAACTGTACGTGATGTAATTCTGAAGGGGAAACGCGTCATCATGCGCGTGGACTTCAATGTGCCGCAGGACAAAGTTACCGGAGCCATCTCGAACACGAAGCGTATTGAGGCGGCGTTGCCGACCATTAAGTATGTTTTGGAGCAGGGCGCTTCTGTGGTGCTCATGAGTCATTTGGGTCGTCCGGATGGCAAAGTCATTGCCAAATTTTCGTTGAAGCCGGTGGCTGAAGCCCTTGAGAAATTATTGGGCAAGCCGGTAAAATTTCTTCCTGACTGTGTCGGCCCTGCTGTTGAGGCCGCGTGTTCGTCCAGTGTGGTGAAGCCTGGCGATGTCATTTTGCTTGAGAACCTGCGCTTCCATATCGAGGAAGAGGGCAAGATTAAGAATGAGGATGGTACCTCTGTGAAAGCCGATCCCAAGGCTGTTGAGGCATTTCGTGCGAGTCTCAGCAAGTTGGGCGATGTTTATGTAAATGATGCGTTTGGAACCGCGCATCGTGCTCACTCTTCGATGGTGGGCGTGAATCTGCCCGAGAAGGTCTCCGGCTTTTTGATGGAGGCCGAATTGAAAGCCTTCACGGCCGTATTGGATAATCCCAAACGTCCCTTGCTTGCCATTCTGGGTGGCGCGAAGATCGCGGATAAAATTCCGTTAATCAATAATCTTCTTGATACGGCCAATGAGATTATCATCGGGGGGGCCATGGCTTTCACGTTCAAGAAGATTCTCAATAATATGGAAATCGGATCCAGCCTCTTTGATCCCGAAGGCGCCAAGATGGTGAAGGACTTGATGGCCAAGGCAACCGCCAAAAACGTTAAAATCCATTTACCGGTGGACTATATCTGTGGAGATAAGTTTGCCGACGATGCCAATGTCATGGCGGCAGATGATGCCTCAGGCATCAAGCCCGGCTGGCTGGGACTGGATGTGGGCCCGAAATCGAACGTCATTTTCTGCGATGCGATTGCCCGTGCCAAAACCATTGTCTGGAATGGGCCTGCCGGCGTGTTTGAGATGGAGAAGTTTGCGACCGGAACCAAGGTGATGGCGGATGCGATTGCCAAGGCGACCGCATCAGGTGCCGTCACGGTGGTCGGCGGCGGGGATACCGCTACCGCGGCTAAGAAATTCAAGGTGGTTGACAAGGTTACCCATTGTTCAACCGGTGGTGGAGCCAGTCTTGAATTCCTGGAAGGCAAGGTCCTCCCGGGCGTTGCCGCCTTGAGTGAGAAGTAATAAATTGTAATGGGACGGTGGGAAATGGTATCCCATTGTCCTTAACGAACAACTTTCTATAGATTTTGGATTTTCACTATGCGTAAAAAAATTGTTGCCGGTAACTGGAAGATGAACAAGCTCACGTGTCAGGCGAACGAGCTAGCTGTTGCCCTGAAAGCTAAATTTGCCGATAAAACGGATGTTGAAGTTGTGCTCTGTCCGACCTTCACCGCTTTAAAGACGGTCGCGGATGTCATTTCTGGAACGCAGGTCAAGCTGGGTGGACAGAATATGCATTGGGAGAAGGATGGCGCGTTCACCGGCGAGATTTCAGCCGATATGCTGCGTGATGTGGGTTGCCAGTATGTCATTCTGGGACACAGCGAGCGTCGTCAGTTTTTTGGTGAGACGGATGCATCCGTAAGTCGCAAAGTGAAAGCGGCGTTGGCGGCCAATCTGACCCCGATCGTGTGTGTGGGCGAGACATTGGAACAGCGTGAAGCGAACCAGACCGAAGATGTGGTGACCACACAGGTGACCAAGAGTCTGGCCGGTTTGGATGAAACCAGTTTCCGCCGCATTGTGGTGGCGTATGAACCCGTGTGGGCGATCGGTACCGGCCGTACGGCCAGTCCTGCGCAGGCTCAGGAAGTGCATGCCTTGATTCGTCGTGTGCTTTCCAAGATGTGCAATCCCGGTGCGGCACAGGCGGTTCGCATTCAATACGGCGGCAGCATGAAGCCGGCCAATGCCAAGGAATTGATGTCTCAGCCGGATATTGACGGCGGACTGATTGGTGGGGCAGCCCTGGATGCGGCCTCCTTTATTGCCATTATTGAAGCGGCAGTCTGAAAACTAAGTGGGTGAGTTCGTAAACGGAAGGTGAAATATGGGCGGTTTTTTATACGGTTTTTTAATTTTTATCGAAATTGTTTCGGCGCTTCTGTTAATCGGAATCATCCTGCTGCAAAAGACCAAAGATGAGGGCTTGGGGCTGGCGTTTGGTGCGGGGGTGGGAGAAACCCTGTTTGGTTCCCGCACAGGAAATGTCCTGACCAAGATCACGGTGACCTTGGCGGGTATCTTTCTGCTCAATACTCTGGCCATCGGCTATATCGCCTCTGGTCGAGTCGGAACAGGGTCAGTGATCGATCGCCTTCCTGTTCAGCAATCTGTCCCCACACAATCGATGCCAGCACAAGCCGCTCCGGTAGAACCTGCCGCGGTGGATATTCCTGCCGCAAGTGGGGATGTGACACCTGTTCAGACGCCGGCGACAACCACGCCTTGATTTTGGCGTTGGAGGGTTTGCCGTGTTGATCACATCAAAGGGTCCTCTCTGGGTTTTACCAGGGTGGACTCTTTTGTTTTTTATCCATTTAAGTCTGGCGGTCGGTGCCATTGGCGGCGAGTCTGTCTTTTACGCTGAGACCAAGCGGATTGCCGGATTTGATCCCGCCAAGGCAATGGATCTCCCCTCTATCCAGGCCCAAAGTAAAATGTATGAAGGGCTGGTTCAATACGCCTATCTTGCCCGGCCTTATCGGGTTGAGCCTTGTCTGGCAGAAGCCCTGCCCACGATATCGGCTGACGGCACCGTTTATACCTTTAAGATTCGGTCGGGCATTTATTTTCAAGATGATCCCTGCTTTGTCAAGAGTCCCGCAGGAGTTGGCAAGGGCCGTGAACTTTGTGCCGCTGATTTTGTCTATGGGATCAAACGCGTCGCTGATCTGAAAGTAGGCTCACCGGGCTATTGGGCCTTCCGTGATCGGATTGTTGGTCTTGATGAGTTCAGGAGCCGCTCAGGAACCGGGCCCACAGATTATGATGCGCCTGTAGCAGGCCTGGAGACCCCGGATCGTTATACCTTGTGCGTTCATCTGGTACGTCCTTTCCCCGCCTTTTTGTGGATACTGACCATGAATTTTGTCTATGCGGTTCCCCGTGAAGCGGTGGAGTATTATGATACTGATTTCGTGTCTCATCCTGTGGGCACCGGGCCTTATATATTGAAGTCACATATTCACAACTATCGGCTCGAATTTGAGCGCAATCCGAAGTGGCGGGAAACCGGACGTGAGGAACGCTATCCGGCTTCAGGCGAGACCAACGATGTGGCCAATGGATTGTTGGCGGATGCCGGTAGACCGCTTCCGTTTATCGACCGCCTTGTGCAGTACGTCATCACGGATCCTTCGACACAGTGGCTTCTGTTCTTGTCGGGACAACTGGATGCAACGGCATTATCCCGCGATAATTGGGATGCCGTCGTGACGCCTGACCGCAAGTTAACCACGGAGATGACGGCCCGGGGCATTGAGCTGGTGGCGGCCCCGGCACTGGATACCGCGTATCTTGGCTTTAACATGGAGGATCCCGTGGTCGGTAAAAACCGGTATCTCCGTCAGGCGATGATGGCGGCATTTGACAGGGAGTGCTGGATCCGGTTTCAGAATGGACGGGTAACCCCTGCCACAGGGCCGATTCCGCCGGCAATGCGGGTATCTGAGACCAATGAAAGCCTTTTCCCCTTCAATCTGGAACGTGCCCGTAGTCTTATGATCCAGGCCGGGTATCCGGATGGAAAGGATCCCGTGACGGGGCGTCGGCTTGAACTAACGTTAGAGCTTGGTTCCGGCGAGTCCGAAACACGTGAGATGGCCGAAGTGCTGGCTTCATTTATGGAGCGGATAGGCATTGTGCTGGTGCCAAGCTTTAATAATTGGCCGTCCTTTTTGAAAAAACTCGAACAGAAACGGGCACAGATCTTCTATTTGAGCTGGATGGCGGATTATCCGGATCCCGAGAATTTCCTGCAGCTTTTCTATGGTCCCAATGTCACGCCTGGTGCCAACCGCTGTAATTACGTGAACCCGGAATTTGACCTGCTCTATGAGAAAGCCGGGACTTTACCCGAAGGATCTGAAAAGCGTACTGTCTATGCTCAGATGGAGCAGATGGTGAAGGCCGATTGCCCCTGGTTGTTTCTGCATCATTCGTTGTCAGTGATGCTCAAGCATTCCTGGTTGAAAAATTTCAAACCCCACGACTTCCCACTCGGGCTCAATAAATATTATCGGGTCGAGGGGAGGAAAGATGATAGGCAGAAATTATGAGTGAGTCAGTTAAAGAACTTGTTGGACGGGCCAGACGTGCGCAACAGATCATTGAATATTGGCCGCAGGAAAAGGTCGATCTGATGGTTGCCGCCGTGGGCTGGGAACTTTACAAAGAGGATAACGCCATTCGTTGTGCTGAATTGGCGATTCGCGAGACGGGGATGGGGGTGTATGAGGATAAGTTGCTCAAACACCGCAAGAAAACCCTGGGTGTTTTACGCGATTTGCATGGAGCCAAAACGGTTGGCGTGATCGAGGTTGATGAAGTCCGCGGGTTGATCAAGGTCGCCAAGCCCGTTGGTGTGGTGGCCGCCATTACCCCCGTAACCAACCCGACCTCCACACCTGCTGGAAATGGGTTAGCCATTCTGAAGACACGTAATGCGGTTATTTTTGGGGCGCATCCCCGGGCCCGCCAGACGACGGGACTGGTCGTCGAACTGATGCGGGAGGGATTGCGCAAAGCGGGCGCTCCCCTGGATCTGGTCCAGGCGTTGCCTGAACCGTCACGTGAGGCCGCACAGGACTTGATGGCGGCTGTGGATCTGGTGGTGGCCACGGGCGCGGATTCCATTGTCAAGGCGGCCTATTCAAGCGGCACGCCGGCCTATGGGGTTGGGGCCGGTAACGCCTGCGTGGTGGTTGATGAGACGGCCGTGGTTTCCGATGTTGCGGGAAAAGTTTTTCTCAGTAAGACCTTCGATAATGCCACTTCCTGCTCGAGCGAAAATTCTCTGATTATTCACAAGAGTATCTGGGTCAAGCTTGTTGAGGCGTTGCAAGCCGAGGGCGGATATCTTTGTTCAGCGGAGGAGAAGCTTCGACTACGTGCGGTTCTGTGGCAGGATAACCAACGTCTGAATCCAAAGATCATTGCCCAGACAGCACTTACCATCGCGAAATTGGCGGCGCTGGAGGTACCGGCTTCCACGCGTTTTCTGATGGTGGTCGGTGATGAACCTTTGGCGGCGGACCTCTTTGCTTCTGAAAAACTATCGCCAGTGCTGACCTTGTGGATCTATGACCAATTTGCGGAGGCGGTGGATTTTGTGGAGCGCTTAACCCGGGTATGTGGCTATGGTCACTCCTGCGGTATTCATAGTCTGGATCAGACCCATATTCTAGAATTGGCGACAAAATGCCATGTGAGCAGGATGATGGTGAACCAGCCGCAGTGTTATGCCAATAGCGGTAACTATGACAATGGGATGCCGTTCACAATGACATTGGGGTGTGGAACCTGGGGCGGAAACATCACCAGCGATAATATCGCGTGGAATCATTTTCTCAATACGACCTGGGTATCAAAACCCATTCCAACAGTCATGCCCGACGAGAATAAAATCTTTGGGGAGTGCTGGAAAACGATTGGCAAATAAATCCGCAGACCTTTTGCACAACCCTTTAAACATGGGTTGTGCACCACGTAGCCTGGTCACGATTCCGGAGTCGAACGAAGCTCCGGCTCCAGCGCAGACTCTTCTTGGATTGACGATTCCATGACTTCTGGTTCCGGTGTCGCGATGGGCTCCGGAACCGGCACAGGCTCCGGCATTGGCGCCGGTGTAGGTTCCGTAACGAAGGCCGGTTCCGGCCTTGATGGAGGCTGGATCTCTGACACCGTGGGTGGCGCCACAGGAGGCAGATCGCTAGCCATGATTGTGTTTAACATTGCCTGCCCGGCACCAGCCCACAGGACGATGACCGGATAGTTCGAGGTGTTGGGCTCTGTGGACGTTCCCGCCAAGATCGCCGATACGGTGGAATAGATACTGGGACAGCAGAGAAGCCCGGCACTGTCATGCGACAACCGGGTCACCCGGGTTCGGGCGGTCGTTTGATCCGTTGGAAGAGTCATGACGACCAACCTGTAATCCGCTGCGGCGAGTGAGCATATTTGTGGCAAAGGAATGGCGCAACGTACGGACTGTTGCCGGTTTGACGATACCAGTTTTCTGGACAGCAGACCGCATAGCGCGCTGATGAACCTCATAAGAGACGATTGAAATAACCCCGAACCACCTTTTTGACTGCGACGGCTCGCACGCTCGCCGCGGGTCAAGATTCATGTTGGGGAATACAGAATGAATGCACTGAAACCATTTCTGCCCGTTGTTAACCAGTTTAGAAGCCTCAATTTATAGCAGGTGCTATCCCCGCGAAAGGCAAACGTTTCCACGCTGGCGGGGAGCACTTCCACGAAGGGTTTTGCGGCCGTGGAAGTGCTTTCCAGCAACGGGGACTTGCGGGAGGCCGCGATCAACCACCAAGGTGAAACCCTCTGACAGTCCATAGTAGTGCGAATGGCTTGGATCACGCTTGGGGAGTTTGGTTGGCTTCTTTGAGGGTGGCTTTAGCTTTTAGATAGGTGGCGTTGGCCTTTTCGAAGGCGGCGTTTGCAGCCTTGAGGGTGGCACTCGCTTTCGCGGATGCGTCGTTGAGGGCGGCTTTGGTTTTAATGTAAGTGGCGTTAGCCTTTGTGTAGGCGAGGTTAGCCTTTTGGGCGTCGTTGAGGGCGGGGTTGGGTTTTCCGTAGGTGACGGCGAGGGCTGCGTTGGCCTTTACGTAAGTGGCTTTTGCCTTGGCGTAGGTGACTGTGAGAGCCGCTTTGGCCTTTTCATAGTGGGCACTGACTTTTGTGTGAACCGCTTTAGCCTTATGCGAGGCCTCTAAGGCGTCGACATAAGCGGCTTTAGCGGCGCTCAGATCTTCTATCAGTTTCAGGCGTTCGGCCTCGTTCATGCGATTCCCTTTGCGATCAAGATGTGGACTATATCAGTTGGAGATATGCCGTTCAACGGAATACAGAATGACGTTTCTTTCTTTCAAGGTGGTTGTTACCATGAGGGCGTTTTACCAGTCATTTTACCGCAAAGTGCGGTGAACGGGATCTGGTTGGCAGGGAAGGTTGATTATGGGCCTTGTATCGAAATTCGTCAGGTTGTCTGTGTTGGTGTCGGGTTTGGTGTTCGTTGCAGGCTGTGGCGAGCGACCGCCGATTACCTATTACCTCATCCATCCCGCGGCGGGCCAGGCAAAGGTGGTTGATGCCGATGAGGATCGCATCCGGGCCTTGTTGGATCAGGTGGCCGCTGCCTATAAGATGCCCAAGGCGAAGCCCAGTGATGAGGATATCATCCGCTATTATCAGCCAACCCCGAGCTTGACCATCGCTTTTTATGCCAAGCGGACAGGGGGTAAAGT
>Ga0194053_10000441_pt1 | contig 31758 bp, 25 predicted proteins | sample SepL228m_MetaG_FD_161684 | JGI IMG/M metagenome (GOLD analysis project Ga0194053, IMG submission 161684) | Anoxic zone freshwater microbial communities from boreal shield lake in IISD Experimental Lakes Area, Ontario, Canada - Sep2016-L227-8m | ecosystem: Environmental > Aquatic > Freshwater >... | reverse complement strand
AGGCCTTCTTGTTCTCCTCATGGTCACGCACCACGTGGCAGACGTCCTGGCATAGGAAACACTCGATGCACTTGCGGAACTCCTGGGAGCGCTCCACATCGATCTGGTCCATCCGGTACTCGCCGGGCTGCAGATCCTTGGGCGGGGCGAAGGCCGGGACCTCGCGTGCCTTCTCGTAATTGAAGGACACATCGGTGACCAGATCCCGGATCACCGGGAAGGCCCGTAGTGGCGTGACGGTGATCGTCTCGGCCTCGTCGTAGGTCGACATCCGAGTCATGCACATCAGCCGCGGCCGGCCGTTGATCTCAGCCGAACACGATCCGCACTTGCCCGCCTTGCAGTTCCACCGCACGGCCAAGTCCGGCGCCTGCTCAGCCTGTAGCCGGTGGATGACGTCAAGGATGACCTCACCATCGTTGACGTCGACTGCGAAGTCGCGCAGTTCGCCACCGTCGTCATCGCCGCGCCACACCCTCAGCTTTGCCTCATAGGTCATGGAAGCTCCTCCGTCCGTCCCGGATGCGCCGCGAGTTCCTCATCGGTGTAGTACTTGCCGAGTTCCTCGAGGTCGAATTGCGCGAGCAGGTCTTCGCGCATCGGTGCCTGACGCTCCTTGGTCACGGTGACCTCAGGAACGACAGGGTCATTGCCTCCCGCACGACATGCCAGCAGGGTGCGGCGCCATTCGGAATCCATCTTCGGGTGGTCGTCGCGGGTATGCCCGCCGCGGCTTTCGGTACGGGCCAGTGAAGCCTTGGCCACGCACTCGCTGACCAGCAACATATTTCGCATATCGAGGGCCAGGTGCCAGCCGGGATTGAATGCGCGCCCGCCCTGGGACTCGATATTGCGGAAGCGGACCTTGTACTCCTCCAACTTCGCCATCGCCTCGCGAATCTCGGTCTCGTTGCGGATGATGCCCACCAGATCGTTCATGGTCTGCTGCAACTCGGAATGCAGCATGTAGGGATTTTCCGGCTTGGCCGTTCCCTGCGGTCCAGTGAAGGGCACCAAAGCCAACTCCGCCGCGCTCTCGACCGCAGCCGGTGACACCGTCGGGCGGCTCGACAGTGCGCGGACGTAATCGGCGGCGCCCAGTCCGGCCCGACGACCGAACACCAGCAGATCGGACAGTGAGTTACCGCCGAGGCGGTTGGAGCCGTGCATGCCGCCGGAGCATTCGCCGGCGGCGAAGAGCCCGAGGGTGGCAGCCGCACCGGTATCCGGATCGACCTCGATGCCGCCCATGACGTAGTGGCAGGTCGGCCCAACCTCCATCGCGTCCTTGGTGATGTCGACTTCGGCCAACTCCAGGAACTGGTGGTACATCGACGGCAGCCGCCGCTGGATTTCCTCGGGCGTCATGCGCGAGGCGATATCGAGGTAGACGCCGCCGTGTGGGCTGCCGCGGCCGGCCTTGACCTCAGTGTTGATGGCCCTGGCGACTTCGTCGCGCGGCAGCAGATCGGGAGTCCGCCGAGCCGAGTCGTTGTCCTTGAGCCACTGGTCGGCTTCTTCCTCGGTTTCGGCGTACTGACCCTTGAAGACCGGGGGGATGTAGTTGAACATGAACCGCTTGCCCTCGGAGTTCTTCAACACCCCGCCGTCGCCACGCACGCCCTCGGTCACGAGGATTCCTTTGACCGACGGCGGCCACACCATCCCGGTGGGGTGGAACTGGATGAACTCCATGTTGATCAGCGCCGAACCCGCGCGCAGAGCCAGCGCGTGTCCGTCTCCGCTGTACTCCCAGGAGTTCGAGGACACCTTGAACGACTTGCCGATCCCGCCGGTGGCGAGCACCACCGCAGGCGCTTCGAACAGGATGAACTCGCCGGTTTCGCGCCAATAGCCGAAGGCGCCGGCCACCCTTTTTTCACCGCCGGTCTCGTCCAGGATCAACTCGGTGATCGAGCACTCGGCGAACACCTTGATGCGCGCCTCGTAGTCACCGAGCTCGGCCTTGTCCTCCTGCTGCAGCGAGACGATCTTCTGCTGGAGGGTGCGGATGATCTCCAAACCGGTGCGGTCGCCGACGTGCGCCAGGCGCGGGTAGGTGTGGCCACCGAAGTTGCGCTGGCTGATCCGTCCGTCCTTGGTCCGGTCGAACAGCGCGCCGTATGTTTCCAGTTCCCAGACCCGTTCGGCGGATTCCTGCGCGTGCAACTCGGCCATCCGCCAGTTGTTGAGGAACTTCCCGCCCCGCATGGTGTCGGCGAAGTGCACCTTCCAGCTGTCCTTGGAGTTGGCGTTGCCCATTGCCGCGGCACAACCACCCTCGGCCATCACCGTATGCGCCTTGCCGAACAACGACTTGCTCACCACGGCGACCTTCAAGCCCCGCTGCCGCGCCTCGATGACCGCACGCAGTCCTGAGCCACCGGCGCCGATCACGACGACGTCGTAGGAGTGACGTTCTATCTCAACCATGGGGCCTCGCTTCAGAAATCATTAGGGGAAATCCCTTGTCAGCCAATGAATCGCAGATCGGATATGGCGCCGCTGGCCACCAGCATGATGTAGAAGTCGGTGAACATCAGCATGCCCAGGGTGATCCAGGCGAACTTCTTGTGATGAACGTTCAGCCTGCTGACTTCCGTCCACAGCTTGTAGCGCACCGGGTGCTTGGAGAAGTGCTTGAGGCGCCCGCCCACGACGTGCCGGCAGGAGTGGCACGACACCGTATAGACCCACAGCAGGATGACGTTGACCCACAGGATGACATTGCCCAGGCCGAACCCGAAACCTGTCGGCGAGTGCATGGCCTTGACGGCGTCGATGGTGTTGATCACCGAGAGGATGGCGGCCGCATAAAAGAAGTAGCGGTGCAGGTTTTGCATGATCAGCGGGAAGCGGGTCTCGCCGGTATAGGTTGCGTGCGGTTCTGCGACGCCACATGCGGTGGGCGACTGCCAGACCGATCGGTAGTAGGCGCCGCGGTAGTAGTAGCAGGTCAACCGGAACAGCAGCAGGAACGGCAGCGAGAACAAGGCGTAGGGCAGGTAAGACAGCAGGCCCGTACCGGGAAGAATCTGAGGCCAGAAATCGCTGGCCTCACCGCAGTTGACGCTCATACACGGCGAGTAGAACGGCGTCAGATAGTGGTACTTCTCGACGAAGAAGTTGTCCCGTTGGAATGCCCGTACCGTCGCGTAGATCAAGAACGCGGCGAAGCCCAGGTCGGTCAGAATCGGTGACTTCCACCAATTGTCGGTCCGCAGTGTCTTCTGCGGGATCTCGGCCCGGCCGGGCGAGAAGACCCCGGTGCCTCGCCGGTTCGCGGTGGGTGCGCTCATCTGCAGTGATCCCCTTCAGGTCAACTGAACGCAGGGTACCTAGAACACGGGCACCCGTTCTCACGTGGGTCAGCGCCGGTTGTGGCCGCCGACACCTTCGTCGTCGACGTCGCGCCAGAATTCCCGGTCGTAGGGAGTGTCGGAGACCTGAATCTTCTCGCCCGAGAACACCACGGTGTGCGACGCGAGTTCGAGTTCGGCGGCATCCATTTCGAGAAGTTCCAGGTCAGCGGTGATTCTCTCGATATCGATGACGACCCGTCGCATCGCAGGGGCGTCGCCGTACCGGTCTTGGAGCGAGTTCACGCACCGGCGCAGATTTCCAATGTGGTGGTGCAGTTCGGTCAGTTCAGCGGACTTGGACATCGGACCTCCTCGGGAGTGTCACGGATCACACTAGGTCCATTGATCCTAGTCAAGCCAGGAATGTGACCGTGAGACGCGTCACGTCATCGGCCCGGCGCGGTGGCGCGCGAACTACCAGACGTCGCCGTCTCTGAAGTCGCACACCAATTCCACCCCCGAATCCAGGTCTAACGCGACCGGCAGGGCGAAAATCTTGCCGTCCTCGTCAGCGGTTCGGATCAGGCCACCGGGCGCCAGCACCGCGGTCGGGCCGCGCCAGCGCAACCACCCGCGCGACTCGTAGAGCTTGGCCCCGAGTCCCGATGCGCTCAACGCGCCCAGCTGGTAACCACCGTCGATCACCTGCTCGAGAGCGTCCATCACGGCGTGACCTAGACCCTGGCCGCGCCAGTCCTCCCGCACCGCAACCGCTTCCACGTAGCCGCATCGCAGCGCCGCGCCACCGTAAATCAGCCGGCGTTGGACCACCGCACCGTGGGCGATCAACGCTCCGCGGTGGACGATGACGGCGTGCATCCCGCCGAGGGAGTGATCCCAGTCAGCGTCGGTGAACGTCAGCTCGCCACCTGAGGCGAATGCGCGCGTCACAAACTCGTGGGCGTTGCGCAGGATCTCGCTATCGAGGTCACTGGTGTGGATCAGCCGGGCGGTGTGGACCTGCGAGCGCACCCCCCAGCTCTACCAGTCGGACACCTCCGCCGTGGCGATACGGGCGCGGCTCCAGCGCAGCCGGATCGGTTGGCCAGGACGCAGTTGCGCCAATCTGTCTGTGTCGGCGTCGGTGACCACGCCGATGACCGGGTACCCGCCGGTGACCGGGTGGTCGGCTCCGAGGATCACCGGCTGGCCGTTGGGTGGCACTTGAATCGCGCCCCGCAGGACGCCTTCGCTGGGCAGCTGGCGCGCCGGCCACCGGTGTTCGAGTGCCGTACCGATTAGGCGCACACCGACCCGGTCGCTGCGATCGGATGCCACCCACATGGTGCGGACGAGTGCGTCGGGGTCGATGAACCAGGCATCGCGCGGCCCGGGGATCACTCGAAGTTCCACGAGTCCATCGTTGATCGCGGCGACGGGTGCCAGCTCGAGTTCGGGGAAGTGCCGGGCAGGCTCACCGATCGGCAACACATCACCGGGTTGCAGCGGTACCGGGCCGATTCCCGACATCGTGTCGGAACTACGTGAACCCAGGACGGGATTGACCGCGATGCCTCCGCGGACACCAAGGTAGCTGCGCAGTCCGGAGTGCGGTGCTCCCAGGGAGATCACCTGTCCGGCTCGGATATGGGCAATGCTGTTGGTGCCGAAGGGGATTCCGTCGACAGCAGGGTGAGCATCCGCTCCGGTGATGGCGATGTCCAGGTCACCACCGAGGATCCGGGCGCTGAACCCGCCCAGGGTGATTTCGATGGTCGCCCGGTCAGCATCGTTGGCCAGCAGCCGGTTGGCCAGCCGGTGCGAGTGCCGGTCCGCTGCACCGGAACGGGTGACCCCGATGTGCGCCAGTCCCGGCCGCCCGAGGTCTTGCACCAGCGCGAGCGGTCCGGTTCCCACCACCTCGAGGCTCGTCATGGTGGGTCCACCGCCCGGAATTGCACCCACATGCCGGGGGTCAGCAGGGCCGGCTGGGGCCGGTCGATATCCCAGAGCACCGTCTCGGTTCGGCCGATAAGCTGCCAACCACCCGGCGACTCCCGCGGGTAGACACCGCTGAACTCACCGGCCAGTGCCACCGAACCGGCCGGAACTCGGGTGCGTGGTTCGTCCCGCCGGGGAACCGACAACCGCGGGTCGCCCCCAACGAGATAGGCGAAACCCGGCGCGAATCCGCCGAACCCGACCCGCCACGGTGTTCCGGTGTGAGCAGCGATGACGCCGCCGGTGTCCATGCCCGCCAGCGCGGCGACATCAGCGAGGTCGGCACCGTCATAGACCACGTCGATCACCACATCGGCATCACCGGGCGGCACCGGGTCCGCCTGGAAGGTGAACTCGACCTCGGCCAGCCGGGTCCGCGTCGTAGCCTGATACGTCGTATCGGTCAGAGTCACCAGCACGGTGCTGGCACCGGGAACGATGTCGGTGACCCCGGCGATATCGGCCGCACGCAGTGCTGCGGCACAGCCGAGAACCTCATCGGTGGAACCGCATTCGAGCAGTAGTGCCCGATCGCCGTAATCGCGGATCGTCGGCGCGCTCATCACACCAGGGCGGTGTAGGTGGGCTCGTGGCGTTTGATGTAGGCGATCACCCGATAGGTCACCGGTAGCAGAACCACCTCGACGGCGGTCTTGTACACCCAGCCGAGTGCGGCATAGGTGGCGAAATCGGTGAATGTGGTGATTCCGATGGCCCGGGCAGCGATCGCACAGAAGACCAGGGTGTCGCCCAGTTGTCCGGCGAAGGTCGAACCGACCAGCCGGGCCCACAGGTGTTTCTCCCTGGTTCGTTCCTTGATCTTGACCACGGTCCAGGCGTTGATGGTCTGCCCGACGATGAACCCGGCCAGGCCGGCGATGATCAGCTGGGTGTAGGCGCCGACGACATTGGCGAAGTGATCCTGATTGGGGTAGAAGTCGGCCGACGGAAGATAGACCGTCACCCAGAATGCCAGCGCTGCAAGGGCATTCATCAGAAAGCCGAGAATGATTGCTCGCCGAGCCGCTTTGAATCCATAGACCTCGGCGAGCACGTCGCCGATGATGTAGGTGAGTGGGAAGACGATGAAACCGCCGTCGGTGATGATCGGTCCGAACGCCACCCCCTTGGTGGCGTTGACGTTGGAGATGATGACCAGCGCGGTGAAGACGGCCACCAGCATCGGGTAGTAGACGCTGCCGACGCGGGCGAACCCGGGCGCCTCCGGCGTGGTCTCGACGTCACTGGTCACGGGACCTATCCAAGCACGATGCTCAAGTCAGTGCGCGCGCCAGCAGTGGCGGCAACTGCTCGGCGACGACCGGGTAGGACAGCGGCGAGGCGAATGCGATCGCCCCGGCCAGTTCGACGGGGGTGAAGACGTTGCGGTTCCGGAGACCGGCTATCGCCGGTTCGGCCAGCAGCAGGGCCTGTTCGGTGTCGTCCTGCGTGCACCAGATCAGCACGTCAACTCCCTCGAGGACGCTTGCCAACTCCGTCCGCGGGATCTCGCTGCTGCGGTCGGGAATCTGGAAACCCATTGCGGTCAGGAAGTCGGTTCGCCAGCCATCCACCGTGGCACCGATGGTGTCGCCGGAGAAGCGGCCATCCAATAGCAGCGCCCTGCGGTCCTTGAAGTTCGGGTTGGCTTGTGCGACGGCGGCGAACTTGGAAATGACACCGTCAATCGACGTCGTCATCTGATCAGCCCGGAACACCGCCCTGCCGACCGTCGCGGCCTGATCCCTCCACGGCTCGAAGAACGCATCACCGCCCGACTGAGCGATGGTGGGGGCTATCGCGGACAGTTTCTGGTAGGTGTCGGAATCCAGTCCGGCGTTGATCGCGATGATCAGGTCAGGAGAGAGTCTGGCGATCTGGTCAACGTGAATTCCGTTGTCCAGGTTGAGTACGACAGGCTTCGCGTCGCCCAGGTCCGACTGCGCCCAGGGCCACACACCGAGGGGTTGGTTACCGAACCATTCGGTGACGGCGATAGGCACCACACCGACGGCGAGTAGGTCGTCCTGTTCGGTCAAGCCGGCACTGACAACCCGTTGAGGTCGTCCGGGCACCGTGGTCTTACCGAAGATATGCTTGATCGTCACGGCCCCGCTGTTGTCTCCGCCGCCGGGAGCACACGCGACGGCGAGGGTGGCGGCACCGACAACGCCCATGAATCCACGCCTGCTGTGGTGCATACCCATTTCGCGAGGTTATCGCGTTGCGCCCAATGCCAGCGAGATACCGAGGGCGATCATGGTCAGCGCGATCAGCCCGTCCAGCACCCGCCACGTCGTCGCTTTGGCGAATAGGCCGGCAAGCCGGCGCGCACCGAAACCGAGGCTGAAGAACCAGACCACACTCGCAGCGGCCGCACCGGCACCGAAGCGCCACCGCGCCTCGCCCTGCTGGGCGGCCAGCGATCCCAACAGGACGACCGTGTCGAGGTAGACGTGCGGGTTGAGAAAGGTCAGCGCCAGACAGGTCAGCAGCACCGACGTCAGACGCGCCGGTGCTGCATCGCTCGGTGTCAAGGTGGCCGGGTGTAAGGCACGGCGGGCAGCGAGCAGGCCGTAGCCCACCAGGAATGCCGCACCGCCGTATCGGGTGACGTTCAGCAATTGCGGATGCGCGTTGATCAGTGCCCCGAGGCCCGCGATGCCCGCGACGATCAGCACCAGATCTGAGACGGCGCACAGGATCACCACCGGCAGCACGTGCTCGTTGCGGATGCCCTGGCGCAGAACAAATGCGTTCTGCGCGCCGATCGCCACGATCAGGTTCAGCCCGGTGACGAATCCGAAGAGAACGGGCGTCACAGGGTGGTGATCACCGCGTCGGTGACCGTGACGCTGTCGCCCACGCTGATGGTCCCCGAACTCAGAACCCGCAAGGCCGAGCCTGCCCGGCCGCGCAGTGCTTTCATCGCGCCGGGGCCGATCCAGTCGTCGAGCAGTCGGCACGGCGCCGCGTCACGCACCACTTCGAACTCGACTGCACCGATCGTCAGGCGGGTACCGGGCTTGGCTGGAATATCGCCACCATCGACGGTGATGTTGCGGCGGGTCGCCTGGGCGTCGAATCCGTGGCCGAGGTCCTCGGCTGCTTGGTCGAGCGCATCCTGTGACTGCAGGGTGACCTGGCGATGCCGACTGCCGTGATAGCGGTCCCCAACCAGGCCCTTACGCGCTTCGGCGACGACGGAGTCCACCGCATGTGTCGGCAGCCGACTTCCGGGCGCGATGTGGATCGCGGTGACTTTCACAGAGATGAGTCTATTTCCTCTATTTCCATCCCGGATCATCACTGCAGCGGCAGCAGACTCAGGTGTTCGCCGCACCGCCACGCAGGTAGACCGTGGTGGTGTGGGTGAAGAACTCCCGCGCTGCGCCGCCCTGTTCCTTGGGGCCCAACCCGCTGCGCTTGGCGCCGCCGAAGGGCACGTGCGGGTCAGCGCCGGCGGACTCGGAGTTGATGTGCAGGACCCCGACATCGACACGGTCAATGGCCTGCAAAGCCCGGGTGAGGTCCTGGGTGAAAACCGCTGCGGAGAGGCCGAATTCGCTGTCGTTGGCCAGCGCGAAGGCTTCGTCGGCTCCGTCGGCCCGGCGCACCGTCAGCACCGGTCCGAACAGTTCCTCGGTCCAGATGTCGGCCGACGTGGTCAACTCCACGACTGTCGGAGCCACGAAATGGCCCTGCGCGAGGACGCCGTCGCGGTAGCCGCCGCCGCCGGCCAGCACCGATGCACCCTGGGCCTTCGCGGTATCGATACCGCCGATGATGTCGGTCTGTGCCGAACCGCTGATGACCGGACCCATCTGGGTTGCCTCCACGCTCGGGTCCCCGACGGTCAGGGCGTCGGTTTTCGCGATCAGAGCCGCCAGGAACCGGTCGGCGATTCCCTTGGTGAGGATCAATCGCGACGTCGCGGTGCACTTCTGGCCGGTTGAGCGGAACGCGCCCAGCATCACCTGGTCGACAGCAAGGTCGAAGTCGGCATCATCGAGGACGACGGCGGCGTTCTTGCCGCCCATCTCAGCCTGAACCGGAATGCCGCGGGCCGCCGCTGCCGCGGCGATCCGCCTGCCCACGCCGGTCGAGCCGGTGAAGGTAATGGCATCTACCCCCGCATGACTGACCAGGGCGTCACCGGCAGCAGAGTTCCCGATCACCAGGTTGAGCACGCCGGGCGGGAGCCCCGCGGTGGTCAGCGCTTCGGCGAGCCGCTGTGCCAACAGCGGTACCGCACTCGCCGGTTTCCACACCACGGTGTTGCCGTAGACCAGTGCCGGGGCGATCTTCCAGGCCGGTATCGCGATCGGGAAGTTGAATGGGGTGATCGCCGCGACCACGCCGATTGGTTTGCGGATCACCAGAATCTGCTCGCCGGCCCGTGGCGAGGAGAAGATCTCGCCGGCCTGCCGGTCGCCCTCGGCGGCGTAGTAGCGCAGGATCTGCGCTGCGCGGCCGACTTCGGCGATGCCCTCGGCCTTGGTCTTACCCTCCTCAAGGGTCAACTCCAGACCCCACTGGGCCCCATGATGCTCAACGATCGCCGCCGCGGCTGCCAAGATGGCGCCGCGCTGATGGATCGTGGTTGCCGCCCACCCGGGCAGTGCGTCGCGTGCGGCGGCGACGGCTTCGTCCGCGTCGCCTACCGTGGCCGAATCACCCTCGGCAACAACGATATCGGGTCGGGTCGGACTCAGACTCTGCAAGCGGGCGCCGCTACCGGACCGCCATGCACCGTTGATCAGCTGGCGGAGCGCTACGCCCTCGCTCATCTCAGCGGAACGCCGCGTGTCCGGTCAGGGCCCGTCCGATCGAGAGCATGTGCATCTCGGAGGTGCCCTCGTAGGTCAGCACCGACTCCAAGTTGTTGGCATGCCGCAGCGGTGAGTACTCCAGGGTGATTCCGCTGCCGCCCAACAGGGTTCGGCACTCCCGGGCAATCGCCAGCGCCTCGCGCGCGTTGTTGAGCTTGCCCAGGCTGATCTGCTCGGGCAGTACGCCCTGGGCGTCCTTGATGCGGCCCAGGTGGATGGCCAGCAGTACACCCTTGCCGAGTTCGAGGGTCATATTGGCCAGCTTCTCCTGGGAGAGCTGGTAGCTCGACAGCGGCCGGTCGAACACCTCCCGGTCCCGGGTGTAGGCCAGGGTGGTCTCCAGGCAGTCCCGGGCGGCGCCCATGGTGCCGAAGACGATGCCGAACCGTGCTTCGTTCAGACACGACAGTGGCGCCCCCAGGCCAATGGCTTCCGGCAACTGCGCCGAGGCCGGCAACCGCACGTTGTCCAACACCAACTCGGAGGTGACCGAAGCCCGCAGCGAGAGCTTCTTGTGGATCACGTTCGCGGTGAACCCCGGAGTATCTGTCGGCACCAGGAAGCCCCTGATGCCGTCATCGGTCTGGGCCCAGATGGTGGCGACGTCGGCGAGGTTTCCGTTGGTGATCCACATCTTGGTGCCGTTGATCACCCAGTCGGAGCCATCGTGCCGGGCGCGGGTACGCATCCCGGCCGGGTTCGAGCCGAAGTCCGCCTCGGTCAAGCCGAAGCAACCGATTGCATCCCCGGATGCCAATCGCGGTAGCCACTGCTGTTTCTGCTCCTCGGATCCGAAATGGTGGATCGAGAACATCGACAGCGATCCCTGCACCGATACGAAGCTGCGGAATCCGCTGTCGCCGGCCTCCAGCTCCATGCACGCCAACCCGTAGCTGACCGCGTTGGTGCCCGCGCAACCGTAACCCTCCAGATGCATACCCATCACGCCGAGGCTTCCGAACTCCTTGGCGAGTTCCCTTGGCAGCGTTGATGATTCGAACCAGTCCGCGACATGCGGACGCAACCTGGTGTCGACGAAGCGACGTACGGTCGCGGCGATATCGCGTTCGTCCTCGTCGAGCAAGCGGTCGATATCGAACAGCTCGAACGGGGTGTAGGTGTCCTTCTTGGGTGGGGCTACCGTCGCTGTCATCGCTATCCGATCCGGATGAGTTTCTTATTGACGAACTCGTCGATACCGAAGCGGCCCAACTCGCGGCCGAACCCGGAACGCTTGACGCCACCGAACGGCAACTCCACACCGTCGGCACCGACCAGATTCACGTAGACCATGCCGGCCTCGATCTTGTCGGCCACCCGCTTGGCCTGCTCGGCGTCGGTGGTGAAGACATAGGAACCGAGCCCGAACGGGGTGTCATTGGCCAGTTCCACCGCTTCGTCCTCGGAGGCGGCCTTATAGACACACGCCACCGGGCCGAACAGTTCCTCGCGGTAGGACGGTGATTTGGGCGAGACGTTCGTCAGCACCCCGGGCGGGAAGTGGGCACCCATGCGCTCGCCCGTCGACACCAACTTGGCGCCGTCGGCCACCGCACGGTCGACCTGTTCGCCGAGACGTTTCGCGGCTCCTACCGAGGACAGCGGCGGCAGGCCATCGGCTGTCGCCAAAACCTTCTTGGTGAACTTGTCCAGGAAGTCGTCGTAGATATCGGCCGCGACGATGAAACGCTTGGCCGCGTTGCAGGCCTGCCCGACGTTCTCGAAACGCCCCGCCACGGCGGCGTCGACGGTCGCGTCGAGGTCGTTGGTGCTCAGCACGATGAAGGGATCGCACCCACCGAGTTCGAGCACAACCTTCTTGAGGTTGCGTCCGGCGACCTCGGCGACTGCCGCACCGGCCCGCTCGGATCCGGTCAGCGATACCCCTTGCACCCGCGGGTCAGCGATCGCCTCGGCGATCTGCTCATTGGTGGCGTAGACGTTGACGTAGGCACCCTTGGGGAAACCGGCATCGTCGTAGATTTTTTGGATCGCCGCGGCCGACTCCGGGCACTGCGGCGCATGCTTGAGCACGATGGTGTTGCCCAGTGTCAGGTTCGGACCGGCGAAGCGGGCCACCTGGTAGTACGGGTAGTTCCACGGCATGATGCCCAGCAGTACGCCCACCGGGCCGCGTCGGATGATCGCGCTGCCCTCGCCACCGAGCAGGTCGATCTTCTCGTCGGCAAGGAACTTCTCGGCGTTATCGGCGTAGTACTCGTAGATCGCCGCGCTGAAGTCGATCTCGCCGAGTGCCCCGTCGATCTCCTTGCCCATCTCGCGGTTGATGATCTCGGCGAGTTCCTGCCGGCGCTCGGTGTGCAGCGCCGCGACCTTGCGGATGAGCGCAGCCCGCTGGGCGACCGTGGAGTTCTTGGACCACTCCCGGTAAGCCTTCTGGGCCGAGGCCAGCGCCTCGTCGATCTGCTTATCGGTCGCCGTCGGGTACTCCTGCACCACATCGCCGGTCGCCGGGTTGACCACTGCGTAAACACTCATAGTTACGTCCTCGAATCAGGCTTCGGTTGGATATCTAAGGCTGTCACACACCCTGCGGGTCAAGCTACCAATCGCCGACTCTGCGCTCAGATCGCAGAATCGGGTCAAATCACGATCTGGCCGCAGAGTCGATGACGTCAGTGCGAGCCTACGACCGCCGGGATGCGTATGGCCACGGATTGTTGCGCTCCGGAACCGAACTGGCGCGCGCCGACTTGAGTTTCATCCGCAGATAGCCCCGAAGTTCGTGCAGATCCTCCTCTGACCAGCGGTTGACCGCCTCGATCGGGTCGGCGGTCAGGTCGTAGAGCTCCCACTGGTCATCCAAGGGGCTGGTGCGGTACACCTCACCGCCCAGACCATTGGCCGCCAGCTGGCGAACCCCGGGCTCGGTCCAGGTCGACGGGTCGTCGAAGCTGCGGACCAGCTTCCACAGATGTCCCGCACCCCCTGGTGCGTTGTCGTCGTCGACTCGCATCACCAGGCCCTCGAAATTTGCGGCGGTGTGGGCCGGGATCCGAATACGAAGCGGTGCAGGCGGATTGACGGTCTGCTTCAGCATCCGGCCAATGCCTGACGCGCCACTGTCTCCCTCGAGCATATTGTCGCGGGTCATCAGGTAGATGGCGCGGTCCTCATCGGCCGAGGCGCCGTCGACGACCGGCATGAGGTTGCGGCCCGGAAGCGGGTGCACTTCCGAGAACTCCTCGCGCAGCGTGGCCGCGACGGCGTCGACGTCGACCCCTGCCGCGCCGAGCAACGTCGGCACGATATCGACGTGTGAGGTGGGCGCGGTCACGGTCCGCGGCCCGGTGGCGCCATCGCCGACCCGGACGATCACGAACGGCACCCGAGTGGCCTCGTCATAGAGGTTGAACCACTTCTGGTGCAGCCCGCCGTGAGCGCCGAGTAGGTCACCGTGGTCGGAGGTGCGAACCAGCACCGCGTTGTCTGAACCGTCGGTCACAGCCTTGCGGACCCGGTCGATCGGGGCGTCAACCTCGGCGTGTAGGCGGTAGTAGAGGTCGCGGTAGCGCTGGCCGTTGAGGTCATAGATGGTCTGGATCGCCGGGCCCGGGCCGTATCCGGAGTAGTAGGCCTCGCGGAAGGCGATCTGAGCGGCGGGTTTGGTGCGCAGGTCCTCGTCGGCCGTGGGCGCCGGCGGCACCGGTGGGGGATCCAGGTGTGAGGACTTCAGAGGGCTGCGCACCACCCAGGTCGGGAACAGAACGATGTCGTGTGGATTGACGAAACTGGCCACCAGCAGAAAGGGGCGCAGTGCGTCGGCATCGCCGACCCGGCGGCGGGCGTAGCGATCCTCCAGCCAGGCCACCACGCGATCGGCGATCAACGGGTCGCGGCGCGTTCCGCTGTTGGCCAGCCCGGCCCCGTGCGGTTCCGGACCCACCCATCCGGAGAAGCCGAACGGCGCCAGCAGATCGGCGTCCAGGTAACGCTGCACAGCGGCCTGATCGACCAGGCCGTCGTTGTCGTTGGTCGCCAGTGGGCCACCCGTGGCCGGGTCGTCCAGATCAGCGTGCGAGATATGCCACTTGCCGTCGTAGTGGGTGTCGTAGCCGGCCGCGCGAAACCAGTTGCCCAGGGTTGGGACCTCGCCCCGGCGCAGCCAGCGCATCCGGGAGTCGTTGAAAACCTTGCCGATTCCGTCGGTTTGGGTCACCCCGTGTAGGTCTGGATACTGCCCGGTGAAGATCGTCGGGCGGCTCGGTACGCAGGCCAGTGAGCCGGTGTAGTGCCGGGTGAAGCTCACCCCGTTCTCGTCGAACCAGCGGCGGCCCAACAACGTCCGCTGACGCCAGGTGTGGACGTCATCGGTCTCATAGGGCGGTATTGCGCGTTCCTCGTCGGTCATCACGATGATGACGTCGGGGCGCTCCGCTGTCGGACGTTGTTCTGCTGTCGGATGTTGTGTCATCCTCTACCCTCCACTCGCTGCGCCAGTCCGGCCAGCATCACGTCGGACTGCTTGGTTAATAGCCGACACATCGCCCGCTCGGCGACCCGGGCCACCGGGTTGGTTCCGACCTCTACCGTCGTGGTCAGGGTGACAGTGGTGAAACCCTGTGCGGTGGGTTCCAGCGTCCAACAGTTGGTCACCCTGTGCAACCTGCTTGGCAGGCCCTCGATGCTGTAGCCGAGCGTTGTCGACGGCTTGAATTCGGTGATCCGCTCGACAAGGGTATTGCGCCCGACCTGAACCCGGCGCGACGTTCCCATACCCACCCCGTCGGCACGGTGCTCCAGTAGGCACGAGTGGTCGACGTTGCGTGCCCATGAGCTCAGGGAGCCGAAGTCGGCAAGGAGGTCCCACACGGCCTGCGGCACGGCGGCCACGGTTCGGATACGACGCGCACTTGCCACCGCATCAGAATAGGGGCAGCGCGATCAGCCCTTCTTGCGACTCCCGCTCACCTACTGTGGGCCAATGCCGATGATCATTGACCTCGCCACCGGCGCGCTGAACAAGGCGCGTCAGTACGCCGAACGCGGGTCAGCCGAGTTGCACTACCTCCAGAAGATGATCACCGCAGGCGCCTTCGGGATCGAGCCACCGCAGAACCTGGCCGCAATGGTCGTCGATATCCGGCGCTGGGGCGAGGTCGGCATGATCCCGGCGCTCAACGCCCGACGGGCGCCGGACCGGTTGGCGATCATCGATGACGAGGGGCCGATCACCAACTCCGAACTCAATGACGCGGTCAACGCGGTGGCCAACGGACTGCTGGCCATGGGAGTCCGGGGCGGTGACGGGGTTGGCGTCCTGGCCCGCAACCATCGCTGGTTCTCGATCGCCAACTACGCCTGTGCGCGGGTGGGGGCGCGCACGATCATGCTCAACACCGAGTTCTCCGGACCGCAGATCCGCGACGTCTCGGAACGCGAGGGCGCCAAACTGATCATCTATGACGACGAGTACGCCGAGGTCGTCACTTTGGCCGAACCCGCACTGGGTAAGTTGCGGGCGTTCGTCCCGGCTGACGAACCGTCGGGCAGCACCGACGAGACTCTTGCCGAACTGATCGCGCGCAGCAGCACCGATCCCGCGCCCAAAGCCGCCAAACGCTCAGCGATCATCATCCTCACCAGTGGCACCACCGGGACGCCCAAGGGCGCCACCCGGCACGCCCCGCCGACTCTTGCTCCGGTCGGCGGCATCCTGTCGAGTGTTCCGTTCAAGGCCGGCGAGGTCACGGCGCTGCCCTCGCCGATGTTCCATGCCATCGGCTATCTGCACGCCGCGATCGCCGCGACGCTGGGCTCCACCCTGGTGCTGCACCGCCGGTTCAAGGCGGCCTCTGTTCTCGAGGACATCGCCACCTACAGGGCCACCGCCGTCGTGGTCGTCCCGGTGATGCTGTCGCGGATGCTCGACGCCTTGGAGACGATGGATCCCAAACCGGATCTGTCATCGCTGCGGATCGTGTTCGTCTCCGGTTCGCAACTCGGTGCTGAACTGGCGACCCGGGCGATGAAAGATCTTGGCCCGGTGGTCTACAACCTTTACGGCTCAACCGAAGTCGCATTCGCCACCATCGCCCGGCCGCAGGATCTCAAGAAAAACCCGGCGACGGTGGGTCCCGTGGTCAGGGGTGCCAAGGTCAGGATCCTCGACGATCACGGGAAGGATCTGCCGCAGGGTCAGGTCGGCCGGATCTTCGTCGGCACCCCGATGCCGTTCGAGGGTTACACCGGTGGCGGCAACAAGCAAGTCATCGACGGACTGTTGTCATCCGGTGATGTGGGCTATTTCGACTCCGATGGTCTGCTCTACGTCAGCGGTCGTGACGACGAGATGATCGTCTCGGGTGGCGAGAACGTATTCCCGGCCGAAGTCGAGGACCTCATCAGCGGCCATCCCGATGTCGTCGAGGCCACCGCGATCGGTGTGGATGACAAGGACTTCGGTGCGCGACTGCGGGCCTTCGTCGTCCCACGCGAGGGGGTTGACCTCACCGAGGACACGATCAAGGAGTATGTGCGCGAACACCTCGCGCGCTACAAGGTGCCACGCGAGGTCGTCTTCCTTGCGGAATTGCCGCGCAACCCCACCGGCAAGATCCTCAAGCGCGAACTGCGGCAGATCGAGATCCACTAGCCACTTCCCCGGGGCCCCTTCCCCGCGAGCAGACACAAAGTCGCACGATTGGGACCAAATCTGTGCGACTTTGCGTCTGCTCGCGCTCCGGGGGTAGGCACTTACGGATCGCGCGGCAACCCCAGCAGACGCTCGGCAATGATGTTCAGCTGCACCTCTGAGGTGCCGCCGTAGATTGTCGTGGCCCGGCTTGCGAGCAGGAAGTCAGCCCACCGACCCTGCGCGGTCGCCCCGTCGCCGATCGCGCCATCGATGCCGAACGATGAGACCGCAAACTCGGCATACCCCTGCCCGGTTCGCATGGACAGCAGCTTGGAGATGGCCGCCGAGGGCATCGCATCACCGCCGGCCAGAGTCAGCTGCGTCGATCGCATGTTCATCAGCTTGGCGGCGTGACCCTCCGCGATCAGCTCCCCGGCCCGGTGGTGGCCGACCTGGTCAAAGTTGCTCTCGCTGACGAACTCCACGAAGCGGTCCAGGTTTGGTAGGAACCCGGGCTCACTACTGCCGATCGAAACCCGTTCGGCGGTAAGGGTATTGCGGCTGACCTCCCAGCCCTGGTTCACCTCACCGAGCACCCGATCATCCGGCACGAACACGTCATCGATGAACACGGTGTTGAACAGTGCATTACCGGTCAGCTCACGCAGGGGCTTGACCTCCACGCCTTCGCTGCTCATATCCAGCAGGAAGTAGCTGATGCCATTGTGTTTAGGAGCGCTTGGGTCCGTCCGTGCCAGCAGTGCGCCCCACTGGGAGAACTGCGCGGCCGTCGTCCAGATCTTCTGCCCGGTGATCCGCCAGCCGCCGTCGACCTTGGTGGCCTTGGTGGTGAGGCTGGCCAGATCTGAGCCCGCGCCCGGTTCGGAGAACAACTGGCACCAGATCATCTCGCCGCGGAATGTCGGCGGGAGGAAGCGTTGCTTCTGGTCCTCGGTGCCGTAGGCCACGATCGACGGGATCAGCCAGGCGGCGATACCCATCTGCGGCCGTTTCACCTGGCCGGTGGAGAACTCCTGGGCGATGATGATCTGCTCGACGGGGTCAGAAGCCCGGCCCCACGGCGTGGGTAGGTGCGGCTGTACCCAGCCGCCCTCGGCGATTGCGGCGTTGCGTTCCTCGCGGGGAATCGCCTTGAGCCCGGCAACTTCGGCGCGAATTTCATCACGCAACTGCTCGGTCTCAGGGTCCAGGTCGATATCCAGTGCCCGCATGCCGGTGGTCGTGGCGGTGTCGAACACCCGCTGCGCGTACTGCGAGGTTTTACCGAAGGCAGCCACCAGGCCGAGGGTGCGCCGGTAGTACACGTTGGTGTCGTGTTCCCAGGTGTATCCGATACCACCGTGCACCTGGATGCAGTCCTGCGCGCAGTGCTGAGCGGCAACTGGTGCCAGAGTTGCAGCCACTGCCGCGGCGAACTCGTAGGCGGTCTGGTGGTTGTCCCAATCCTTCTCGGTCGCCTCGTCCAATGCCCGGGCCGCGTCCCAGACCGCTGCGGTGGCACGCTCGGTGGTGGCGATCATCTCCGCGCACTTGTGTTTGATCGCCTGGAACTGGCCGATCGGCCGACCGAATTGTTCACGGATCTTGGCATAGGCCGAGGCGGTGTCGGTGGCCCACCGGGCGATTCCGACCGCCTCCGCCGACAGCAGGTTCGTGACGATGGCGCGTCCAGCGGCCTGCGGGAGGTTCGACAGCAGCCGCTCGGTTGAGACCTCGGCGGCATCGGCTCGCACATGCGCCACCGGCCGTAGCGGATCCACCGATTTACACGCCTCGATCTGGAGTTGGGTGGCATCCAGAACCACCCACTGGTTTCCACCCTCGATCGCCACCGGCAGCACCAGTAGCGATGCTTGGGCGGCCGCCGGCACCGAACGGGCCTCGCCGTGGATCACCAGGGTATCGCCTGCCCGGGTAGCGGTCAGGTCGGATTCGAGCGCGACAGCCGCGATCGCATCACCGGTGGCAAGTGCGGCCAGCAGTTTGGACTCCGGGTCGTGTGCTGAGATCAACGCACTGGCGATCGCAGACGGGACAAAGGGGCCGGGCACCGCGCCGTAGCCGAATTCCGCGATCGCCACGGCCAGTTCGAGCAGACCGTAGCCCTGTCCGCCCACCGACTCGGCCAGGTGCAGACCATGCAGGCCCTGCTCGGCCGCGGTGCGCCAGAACGGCGGTGGGTTCTGGAAGGGGGTCTCCAGCGCTTCGTGCAGAACCTCCGCCGGTGCAACACGTTTGACCAGGGCCGCCACTGACTCGGCCAGATCCTGATGCTCAGGCTTGATTGCGATGGGCATATGCGGCTCACCTTCTCGTGACGTCGTGGACACAACCTGCAGGTAGCCCGGTCATCGTCTATTAACCGGTGGGTTGGGAAAGAGGGTACCCCCGAGTGCCGCAAGTCCAGAGCTGCCGCGACGGTTGGCACACGATCAGGGCGGCACGTTAAGATCGGCCGAAGGCATCGATCCGGATATCACCGGGGAGCCTCCGGAAGAACCGCTCGCAGATTCCTCGAGCCCAGTAGAACCGGACGGGTGAGGCCCGTCACAGCCTGCGAAGAGCGACGTACGCCCACATGCGTGCGTAAGCGGGGTGGTACCGCGGCGCTTGCGCACCTGCGTGGCGTCGTCCCCGTGCCCGAACGGCACAGGAGACCGTCCCGACCGTGACCGAGAATGGCTACCCCAAGCTCGCTGGTGGGGCTCCGGACTTTCCCGCCCTCGAGTGCGACATCCTGGACTACTGGGCCGCCGATGACACATTTCACGCCAGTGTCGAGCAGCGCGACGGATCGCAGGAGTACGTCTTCTATGACGGGCCCCCCTTCGCCAACGGGCTGCCGCATTACGGACATCTGCTGACCGGTTACGTCAAGGACATCGTTCCGCGATACCGGACCATGCGCGGCTACAAGGTGGAACGAAGATTCGGTTGGGACACCCATGGATTGCCGGCAGAGCTTGAGGTGCAGCGCCAACTGGGTATCACCGACAAGGCGCAGATTGAAGAAATGGGAATCGGCGTCTTCAACGACGCCTGCCGCGATTCAGTGCTCAAGTACACAGCGGAGTGGCGGGCCTATGTGACTCGGCAGGCGCGCTGGGTGGATTTTGACAATGACTACAAAACCCTCGATCTGCCGTTCATGGAGTCGGTGATTTGGGCCTTCAAACAACTCTGGGATTCCGGCCTCGCCTACGAGGGTGTGCGAGTGCTGCCGTACTGCTGGAACGACGAGACACCGCTTTCGAGCCACGAGCTCCGGATGGACGACGATGTCTATCAGAGTCGGCAGGATCCCGCGGTCACCGTGGGCTTTCGCATCGATGCCCCGCAGTCCGCGCTCGATGGCACGTATCTGCTGATTTGGACCACCACACCGTGGACCCTGCCGTCCAACCAGGCTGTTGCGGTCAACCCCGAGGTGGACTACGTCGTCGTAGCTCCGGAGCCCTCGGGAGATCGTCGGTACCTACTGGCCCGGGAGCGATTGGCCGCCTATGCGCGGGAGTTGGGGGAGCAGCCGGAGGTGCTGGCCGAATTCACCGGTGAACAACTCCTGGGACTGCGTTATCTGCCGCCGTTCGCATTTTTCTCCGACTCCCAGAACTCATTCCAGGTGCTACGTGGTGATTTCGTCACCACTGAGGACGGCACTGGCATCGTCCATATGGCACCGGCCTATGGTGAAGATGACAAGGCCACAACTGACACCGTCGGCATCGTGCCGGTCACTCCGGTCGACGCGCGTGGCCGGTTCGATGCGAGCGTGCCCGACTATCGGGGCGTGCAAGTCTTCGATGCCAATGCGTTGATCATTCGGGATTTGAAGAACGGCAGCGGCCCGGCCGGAGTCAACGGACCCCTGTTGGTCCGGCATGAGACCTACGATCATCCCTATCCGCATTGCTGGCGGTGTCGCAATCCGCTCATTTACCGAGCCGTGTCGTCCTGGTTCGTGAAAGTCACCGAGTTCCGCGATCGCATGGTTGAGCTCAACGGACAGATCACCTGGTATCCGGAACATGTCAAAGATGGTCAGTTCGGTAAGTGGCTGTCCGGCGCCCGGGACTGGTCGATCTCGCGAAATCGTTACTGGGGGACTCCGATTCCAGTGTGGGTATCCGACGATCCTGCCCATCCGCGGATCGACGTCTACGGCAGTCTCGACGAACTCGAACGTGACTTTGGGGTGCGTCCGGAAAATCTGCACCGGCCATTCATCGACGAATTGACTCGTCCGAATCCCGACGATCCGACCGGTAGCGCAACGATGCGCCGGATCGAGGATGTCTTCGATGTATGGTTCGACTCAGGTTCCATGCCGTTTGCCCAGGCGCACTATCCGTTCAAGAATGATGAATGGTTTCAGACGCATAACCCTGGTGACTTCATTGTTGAATACATCGGCCAGACACGCGGCTGGTTTTACACACTGCACGTGCTCGCGACCGCATTGTTTGACCGCCCTGCGTTCAAAACCTGTGTGGCACACGGAATCGTGCTCGGCAATGATGGCGCCAAGATGAGCAAGTCGCTGCGCAACTATCCCGACGTGAACGAGGTGTTCGATCGCGACGGCTCGGATGCCATGCGCTGGTTCCTCATGGCGTCGCCGATCCTTCGAGGCGGAAACCTGATCGTCACCGAGCAGGGAATCCGCGAGGGTGTACGTCAGGTCCAGTTACCGTTGTGGAATACCTACAGTTTTCTGAGCCTGTACGCCTCCCGGACGGGTACCTGGCGTACCGATTCGACGAATGTGTTGGATCGTTACATCATGGCCAAACTTGCTGCGCTTCGCGCCGATCTGACTCATGCAATGGACATCTGCGACATCTCCGTTGCCTGCGCCCTACTGCGGCAGTTCACCGAGGCTCTCACGAATTGGTACGTCCGTCGGTCACGTTCGCGGTTCTGGACTGAGGAGCGAGACGCGATCGACACCCTGCATACCGTCCTCGAAGTGACCACCAGGCTGGCGGCGCCATTGCTTCCGCTGACAACCGAGATGATCTGGCGGGGTATAACAGGGAAGCGGTCCGTGCACCTGACGGACTGGCCTGAGTCCGGCTTGTTGCCTGCCGACCCGGAACTGGTCGCCGCAATGGACCAGGCGCGTCAGGTGTGCTCTGCGGCCTCGTCACTGCGCAAGGCAAAAAAACTGCGAGTTAGGTTACCGCTTCTCAAACTCACTGTGGCGGTACCTAATTCGGACAGCCTTAGGCCGTTCGTCGATCTCATTGCTGATGAACTCAACGTCAAGGCCGTCGAGCTGACAGACGATATTGCGGCTTATGGCCGTTTTGAGTTAACAGTCAACGCGAGGGCGGCTGGCCCTCGCTTGGGCAAGGCAGTCCAGGATGCCATCAACGCAGTCAAGGCCGGTCGCGGTGTACTCAACTCCGACGGCACACTCACAGCTGATCAGATCGTGCTGACCGCCGACGAGTACAGCTCTCGGCTGATGGCCGCCGATGCGGAGTACACGGCGGCGCTACCAGACGGCACCGGACTTGTAGTCCTGGACGGCACCCTCACCCCCGAGTTGGAGGCCGAAGGGTGGGCCAAGGACCGGATTCGGGAACTGCAGGACCTGCGCAAGTCTTCGGGACTGCAGGTCAGCGATCGGATCGTGGTGCTGATGGCGGTTGGGGCCGAGCGGGCCGAGTGGGCGCGAACGCACCGTGAACTGATCGCGGGGGAGATCCTGGCCGTCAGTTTCGAGTTCGGCGAACCGACCGACGGTGTGGAGATCGGTGATGGTGTGCGCGTATCCATTGCCAAGGTGTGAGTCACGCCGGTATCACACCGGATCCGGAATCAACTCCTCACTCGTCTCCGCCGGAGGTGGCATCGGGGTTCTCGGCTTAGGCTGTGGTTTCGGTTTTGACGGCCACCAGTTGGCTGGCCCGAGAAGCGCAGCGACGGCGGGCACAGTCACCGTCCGGACCAGGAATGTGTCGAGCAGGATTCCGACACCGACGACGAAACCGGCCTGGACCAATGTCGAGATGCTCGCGAAAAGAAGGCCGAACATTGACGCTGCAAAGATGAGTCCTGCCGCGGTGATGACACCGCCGGTCGAACCAACGGTGCGAATGACGCCGAATCGAACCCCGTGCGGCGACTCTTCCCGGATACGGGAGATGAGGAGCATGTTGTAGTCCGCGCCGACGGCGACGAGGATGATGAATGTCAGACCCGGCACGCTCCAGTGCAATTTTTGTCCGAGCAGCACCTGAAAAACCAGAACTCCGATTCCAAGCGCGGACAGATAAGAAATGATCACCGAGGCGATCAGGTATAGCGGTGCCACCAGGGCCCTCAGGAGGACGATCAGGATCACCAGCACCACAAGAATCGTCACCACGAAGATAAGCCGGATATCGTGGTTGTAGTTGTCGCGTATGTCTTTTAGCATCGCGGGGAAGCCCGCCATTGAGATAGTTGCGCCCTCGATTTGGGTGTTGGGCTGTGCTGCCTGCGCTGTTTCGGTGATCTTCTGAACGAGATCCATCGCCTCTGAGCTAAATGGACTGATTTCGTTCTGAACCAGGTACCGGACTGCGCGGCCATCTGAAGAAATGAAAGCTTTTGCGGCCTTCCTGAACTCATCACCGGCGAGGAATTGTGGCGGAATGAAGAAGCCCGCCATGGGCTCTTTCGCCGCGCCGGTTTTCATGGTCAATAAGAAGTCTGATGCCTGCCGGAGTCCAGAACCCACCTGTTTGGTGGAGTCGACAAGTAGCCCAACCCCGCTGGCGATCTGGTTACTCGCCTCGGCGAGTTTGTCGGCGCCGGCCTGGAGGGTTCCTAACTGTGCCTCGATGCCGGAGGGATTATCGAGTCCCGAGGCCTGAATCGCGGCTGCTGCATTGTTGAGAGCCTTGCGGAGGTTGTCGGATGTGGATCCAATGGTTTGATCGCCTTGAGCCGACTTCAACGTGTCGCTGAGTGCTTGAATTTTCTCCAGGGTTCCGTTGTCACGGGCTATCAATACCTCGCCAAGACTGTTGCGGGCTTGGACGCAGGCAGGGTCGCTGTCGCATACGGGGTTGCCGTTCAACGCATTCAGAACGGGTTCCGCCCAGCTGAAAAGATCCTGGACGCCAGCGGAATTCGTCTCGATCGCGCTGCCGAGGGAGCGTATCCCCTCGAGGAGTCCGGCTGCATTGCCGATGTCGTTGAGTGTTGCGCTCCCGCCGAACTCGGCTTCAACGGCGGAGAGGGTGTCTAAGAGCCCGCGCACTGTTTTAATGGCCTGTCCGACCTGGCCGCGGACGGTACCCAGGGCGCTGGCAAGCTGACCGGCACCCTGTTTGAGCCGGTCGAGATCACCGGTGCTCGACTGGATCTGATTGGCGGCGTCATTCATTCGGATGCCGACCTCGCCGGCCTGGAAGCTCAGCCGTGCCTGCTCAAGTGACTCCCCGGTCGGGCGGGTGATGCCGCGCACCATCGCGACCCCGGGAATCTGGCTGATCCGCTGGGCCATCTGCTCAAGATCAGCGAGGGCCTCGGGTGTCCTCAGGTCCGTCGGTGACTGAATGAGAAGGTACTGGGGAATCGTCTGATTAAGCGGAAAGTGGCGGTCGAGTGCCGCGTACCCGACTGAGCTCGCTGCATCGGGCGGCAGTGAGGCCCTGTCGTCGTAGTTGTACCGGGCAAGGCTTGCACTACTCGCTAGGGCGATCAGAAGAATAAGGCTGACTGCAAGGTAGGTCTTCGGCCGACGCACGATTCGGATTCCGGAACGGCGCCAGAAGTTTGCGCTGAGTTCGCGCCGAGGCTTGATCCAGCCCCTTCTTCCCGTCAGAACCATTACGGCGGGCAGAAAAGTCACCGAGGCCAGGAATGCGACGCCTACCGCGAAGGCCAATGCCACGCCGACGGTCGAGAAGAGAGCCAATCGGGTAAACAGCATGCCGAGGAACGTGACTGCAACGGTGGCTGCCGAAGCCGCGATCACAACTCCGACCGAGCCCATGGACTTCTGTATCGCGCTGTCGGAGGTCTCGCCCATTCGAAGGTAGTCGTGGTACCGGCCGATCAGGAATACCGCGTAATCGGTCCCGGCGCCGGCCATAAGCGCGGTCAGAAAAACGATTGTCTGATTGGAGATGCTCAGCCCCAGCGTGGCGAGCCCGGCAACTACTCCCTGCGCGGTCGTCAGTGAGATGCCGATCGTCAGCAGCGGCATCAGGATAGTGACGGGATTGCGGTAGATGAGCAGCAGGATCGTCAGGAGCAGGGTTGCCGTCGCGATCTCGATCACGACTTGATCCTTCTCACCGCTCACGGTCAGGTCGGCAACGGTCGCAGCCGGTCCGGTCAGATTTGCGGTGAGGCTGGATCCGGCGACCTTTTCGGTGACAATTTTCGACACTTGAGTGAAGGCGGCGAAGGACCGCGGCGAACCGATTTCGCCGGCCAGACCTACCGGCACCAGCCACGCCTTGTTGTCCTTGCTTGTCAGAATCTCGCGCAGCGGCGGGGTAGTGACGAAGTCTTGGATCATGACTACGTTGTCGCCGTCTTGTCGCAGCGCTCCCACCAGCTTGCTGTAGGTGGCCTCGTCAGCCTTGTCCAAGCCAGATTCGTCGGTCAGGACCAGGATCATGACGTTTTCGGAGCCGGACTCGTTGAACGCCTGGTTCATCTCGCGTGCCGTCACCGAGCTCGGAGCGTCGGCGGGAACGATGGCAACTGGCCTGCGTTGAACCAGTTCGCTCAACGAGGGAAACATCATGGGAAGAAACGCGGCCAGGGCAAGCCAGATCGACATGACCATCCATGGCCACCGGACGACTAGCCTGCCGAGTTGCCCGAAAACGCGGTCAAGACCGCTTGCGGCTTCTCCGTCGTCAGGCACCGCGACTGCGGCATTGCGTCGATGGCGGCCACCACCGAATGCGATCTTCCGCCATGTCACCCACAAATCCTATCTGGCCCTGGGTGTTATCTGGCTGTTCTCGCTGCTCAAGGCGCTTGTGGCGGGTCCGACCGACCGGCCTGGAACGACCGGACGCATCCTCGGGCGAGACCGTTGCCGACCCCGGGAGGCGGCCATCTATCAGTCTTTGACGAAGTGATACATCCGGTAGGCGGTGTCACCGTTCTGCATCGCCTTGTACATGCGCGAGTCCGGAAGGCAGGCGAATTCGCGCGCAGCGCCGCGCAGGACCTTCGGCACCTTTTCATCGATCAGGGCTGCTATCGGGACCGAACTGCCGTCCATCCCGCGCACCACCTCATCGTTGATGACCCGTTTCGAAACCAGTCGCAACGGCAGCGCGGCAAGAGCCGCGTCCCACTCCGGAATGTCTTTGCGGGCTCGTTCATCGGCATAGAGGAAGTGCCCACCGGGTCGCAGAATTCGGGTGACCCCCGCCAGGAATGATCGGAAGTCGGGATAAAGGTGGCCCGCCTCGACGCTGATCAACAGATCGAACGATTCGTCTTCAAGTGGCAATTTCTGGGCATCACCCCAAACGAAATCCAGGCCCGGCAGGGTGTGCTTCTTGCGGCACATTTCTATGCCCGGGCCGTTGAGGTCCAAACCGGTGTAGGAGGCCGGATGCATGGTTTTCACCAGGTACGCAGCGCCGCCGCCGTGGCCGCAGCTGACCTCGAGAACCTTCTTCCCGCTGATATCGGTCTGGCTCGCGGTGCTGTGATAAAGCTGGATGCAGTAGCGATTCGGCTCATCGGCGTCGTCCAGCGGGATCCCCATCGGTGGGTCCTCTTCGTAGCCCCAGTCGATGAACGGCATATCGTCGTTATCGGCGAGTAGCCGCGTTTGTATCGCGTACCCGTACTTGCCGAGGAACTTGCCAACGTTCGGGTTGAAGACGAGGAAGGCGAGGGCTCCAGCCGGCCCAGTCACGAAGCGGTGATTTCCGACACGTTCTAGCAGGGACATCATTCAATTATCTCAGTCGGGTCTGGTGGATTCAAAATCGCCGAATTCTGCCTGGGTGTTTAACCGCAGAGTCGCTAGCCTGCTGGCATGGAGCGCTGGGTCCTGCATTTCGACATGGATGCGTTCTTCGCATCTGTCGAGCAGCTGACCCGGCCGACATTGCGGGGCCGACCCGTTCTGGTCGGCGGCCGGGGCGGCCGGGGAGTCGTGGCCGGTGCCAGTTATGAGGCGCGCGCCTTTGGTGCTCGCTCTGCCATGCCGATGCACCAGGCCCGGCGGTTGGTCGGGTCGCCGGCGGTGGTGCTGCCGCCGCGTGGTGCGGTCTACAGCGTCGCCAGTCGGCGGGTGATGGATACCGTCCGCCTGATGGTTCCGGTGCTCGAGCAGCTTTCCTTTGACGAGGCTTTTGGGGAGCCCCTCGAACTTCTCGGGGCCAGCGCCGATGCCGTCGAGCGGTTCTGTGGTGAGTTGAGGCTTCAGGTACGGGAGCAGACCGGCTTGGTCACCTCCGTTGGTGCCGGATCGGGTAAACAGATCGCCAAAATCGCCTCGGAATTGGCCAAACCCGATGGCGTGCGAGTGATCCGGCGCGCCGAGGAGCAACTGCTGCTCGAAAGCCTTCCGGTACGCCGCCTATGGGGTATCGGCCCGGTGGCCGAGGAGAAACTTCGTCGACTGGGCATCGAGACGGTTGGACAGTTGGCGGCGTTATCCGATACCGAGGCGGCCAGCATCCTGGGTGGGTCCGTCGGATCAGCACTGCGACGGCTCGCCCTCGGCATCGATGACCGACCTGTCATGGAACGGGCCGAGTCCAAACAGATCAGCGCCGAGTCCACTTTCGACACCGATCTCACCACGCTTGGGCAGCTGCACGAGGCCGTCACGTCGATCGCCGAACATGCCCATCGGCGGCTGGAGCGCGATGGCCGCGGCGCCCGTACGGTGACGGTCAAGCTGAAGAAGTCGGATATGTCGACGTTGACACGCTCGGCGACGCTGCCGTACGCCACCGCCGACGCGGGTACGCTCACGTCCCTGGCCCGGCGGCTCCTGCTAGACCCACACGAGGTGGGTCCGGTTCGGCTTGTGGGCGTTAGTTTTTCCGGACTCAGCGACGTGCTTCAGGAGTCGTTGTTTCCCGAGCTCGACCACCATGAGCTTGAGCCGTCCGACACCGCCCTGACCGAACAGGCCAACGAGGCCACCGGTTGGCGAGTTGGTGATGATCTCGAACATCCCGAGTTCGGCCACGGCTGGGTGCAGGGCGCCGGACACGGTGTGGTGAGCGTGCGGTTTGAGACCCGCAGCAGCGGGCCGGGCACGATGCGTACCTTCGCGATCGACACTCCGGCGCTGACGAGTGCTGACCCGATTCATAGTCTCGACTGGCCTGACCATCCCGCTGACAGCGAGCGGTCAGCCCCAGCGGGCGACGACGGAGTCGACGGGTAGTCCGGCGCCGAGTGCGGCCATGAGCAGCACTCGAGCCTGGCCGGACCGCAGCCGCGGCACCATCACCGCACCCGCTGCCACCAGATCATGGCCAGGGCCGTAGGCCGCGCGGGCGTGTCCGCCCGGAACCCGGCTGGTCACCGCTACCGCGACACCGCGCCGGCAGGCCCGCGCCACGGCATCGATCAGGGATGCACCGGCATTGCCGGATCCCATCGCCTCGATCACCAGACCGCGTGCGCCGGCGGCGGTGAACCCGTCGACGGCGGTGCCGTCGGCACCCGGGTAGGCCGCCGCGATATCCACCCTGGGTGCAGAGGTTACGGTGCCGAGAAAGGGCCGCTCTTTGGAATCGGTCGCGGTGAAGGTCCCGTCGGCGACGCCGCCGATCTGGGCCTTCGCGCCGAATACCAGGGCACCGCCCTGTTTGGTGGTGCCCAGCGGGGACAACACCGCGCCGGCGAAGCTCATCAGGACTCCCAGGCCCTGGGCCAGAGGACTGGCCGCCACCGCCAGTGCGTCACGGAGGTTGCCGGGCCCGTCAGGGTTGGCGGCGTCGGCCGCCCGCGACGACCCGGTGAGCACCACCGGCGCGTCGCCGCCGTAGGTAAGATCGAGCCAGAGCGCGGTTTCCTCCATCGTGTCGGTTCCGTGTGTGATCACGATCCCGCTAGCGCCGTCGGCGGCTGCGGCGGTGACCGCGGACCCAATCTGGAGCCATTCGACCGGGGTGAGCTCGGAGCTGTCCAACGACAGTAGGTCGACGACCTCGACATCGAGACCGTCGACGAGTTGAGCGCCGCTCCGAGTCTGACGCAGCACGCCCTCTGGGTCGGCGCTCGTGGCAATAGTGCCGCCAGTGGTGATGACGACGAGACGCGGCATGCAGACATCATTGCAGGAGACCCCGGCGCGGCAGCAGCCGGAGTATGAGATCCGGGAAGGGCACTAGGAGATGATGGGGGCATGACCGATGACCCTGTGCGTGGCGCCGAGCCGGTAACGGGCACCGATGCCGGTCAAATCGCGGCGCCACCACGTCGGCGATTGCGCCTGCTTCTGGCGGTTGCTGCCACGGTGCTGATCCTCGATATCGTCACCAAGGTTCTGGCCGTCCACTTGCTGATCCCGGGTCAACCGGTGTCGATCATCGGCGACACCGTCACCTGGACGCTGGTACGCAACTCGGGGGCCGCGTTCTCGATGGCCACCGGCTACACCTGGGTTCTTACGTTGGTGGCCACCGGTGTGGTGGTCGGCATCATCTGGATGGGCCGACGGCTGGTGTCGCCGTGGTGGGCATTGGGTCTGGGCATGATCCTCGGCGGCGCAACGGGCAACCTGATTGACCGCTTCTTCCGCTCACCCGGGCCATTGCGCGGCCACGTGGTCGATTTCCTGTCAGTCGGGTGGTGGCCGGTGTTCAACGTGGCCGACTCAGCGGTGGTCGGCGGTGCGATCCTGCTGGTCATTTTGTCGATTTCGGGCTACGACTTCGACCGGATCGGCCGTCGCCCGCCCACTGACTCACCCGTGACTGCGCCCGACTCCGCCGAATCCACCTGATGAGCGACCGATCGATGCCAGTGCCCGAGGGTCTGGCCGGGATGCGGGTCGACGCTGGTCTGGCCAGGCTGCTCGGGCTGTCACGCACCGCCGCTGCGGCTGTCGCCGAAAATGGCGGCGTCGAGATTGACGGGGTGCGTGCGGGTAAGTCAGATCGGCTGCAGGCGGGGTCGTGGTTGATCGTGACATTGCCGGAAGCACCTGCGCCGGTTGAGAATACGCCGGTTGAGATAGAGGGCATGGCCATTCTGTATTCCGATGATGACCTCGTCGTCGTGGACAAGCCACCCGGTGTGGCCGCGCATGCGACGGTCGGATGGCATGGTCCGACCGTGCTCGGCGGACTTGCTGCGGCGGGATTCCGGGTCAGCACCTCCGGTATCCACGAACGGCAGGGCATTGTGCAACGTCTCGACGCCGGAACCTCCGGTGTCATGGTGGTGGCGCTGTCCGAACACGCCTACACGGTGCTTAAGCGGGCCTTCAAGCAACGCACCGTTGATAAGCGCTATCACGCTGTGGTTCAAGGGCATCCGGACCCGTCGAGTGGAACCATCGACGCTCCGATAGGCCGTCACCGCGGCAACGACTGGAAGTTCGCGGTGACCGAGTCCGGCAGGCCCAGCATCACCCATTACGACACCCTTGAGATGTTCCGGGCGGCCAGCCTGCTCGATATCCATCTCGAAACCGGACGCACCCACCAGATCCGGGTCCACTTCGCCGCGCTGCACCATCCCTGCGTCGGCGACCCAACGTACGGGGCCGATCCGGTGCTGGCCAAACGACTGGGCCTGGAACGGCAGTGGCTGCACGCTCGCTCACTGGCGTTCGCTCACCCCGCCGATGGCCGGCGCATCGAGATCACCAGTCCCTATCCGGCCGATCTTCAGCATGCGCTGGACGTGCTGCGCACCGAGTCGTGAGTCCTGAAGCGCCTTGACCATTAACGCCGGCTCCGCGCGTCCGCGCGGCGGTACCGACGCAAAGGGGTTGTTGTACGCCATCGGGGCCTATGGCACCTGGGGGATGTTCCCGGTGTTCTTTCCGCTACTCCAACCTGCCAGCGCACCCGAAATATTGGCCCACCGGATCGTCTGGACAGCCGTGTTCATGGCTGTCGTCCTGATCGCTGTCGGCCGGGTGTCCGACCTGCGGTCGATCAGTGGTCGCACCTGGCTGCTGTTGGCCTGTGCGTCAATCCTGATCTCGATCAACTGGATCATCTATGTCTACGCGGTGAACAACGGCCACGTTGTCGATGCCGCGTTGGGCTATTTCATCAATCCACTGGTGAGTGTGTTGTTCGGGATGGTGATATTCGGTGAGCGACTCAATCGGTCGCAATCGGCGGCGGTGCTGATCGCGCTGGTCGCGATCATTGTGCTGTCGGTTGAAACGGACGCCGCCCCGTTGATCGGGCTGGGCCTGGCGATGTCTTTCGGGCTGTACGGCGTGGTGAAGAAGGTGGTGACCACCGACCCGAGGGTCAGCGTTGCGGTAGAGGCCGGCATCGCCGCTCCACTGGCGGTGGTGTTCCTCCTCGTGCTCCAGGGCAATGGGCATGGCCAGTTCACCAACCATGGGCCCGGCCACGCGGCGCTGATGGCGCTGTCGGGCCCACTGACGGCAATCCCACTGCTGATGTTCGCGGCGGCGGCCCAGCGGTTACCGCTGGTCACGCTGGGTTTGCTGATGTACTTCAACCCGGCACTGCAGATGACCTGGGGGATTCTGGTCGGCCACGAACCCATGCCGCCCGCGCGCTGGATCGGTTTCGGGTTGATCTGGGTGGCGTTGGTGGTCTTCAGTGCCGATGCGCTGTCTCGCGCGTACCGCGGGCGCGCAGGTAAGTTGCTCTTATCATGAGTGACTCCAAAACCAAGCAACGCAATCGGCGGATCATCATCGGTGTGCTCGCGGCGGTCGCGTCGGCGGCGGCCATTGCGCCGATGGGGATGGGCCTGCTGACGGCCCGCGAGGTCGGTCGCGAGCCCGACCTGCCTGTCCTGACGACAACCACCGCGCCCGCGCTGATCATCAAGCCGCTTCCGG
>Ga0194053_10000439_pt1 | contig 31773 bp, 36 predicted proteins | sample SepL228m_MetaG_FD_161684 | JGI IMG/M metagenome (GOLD analysis project Ga0194053, IMG submission 161684) | Anoxic zone freshwater microbial communities from boreal shield lake in IISD Experimental Lakes Area, Ontario, Canada - Sep2016-L227-8m | ecosystem: Environmental > Aquatic > Freshwater >... | reverse complement strand
GCGATCGACTACCACAAAATGTGATAATTAATCGCAAGCTCTTAAACTTGGAATTCCTTTCAGGATGCCTCGTAAGGCATAACTCTATTTAGTTGTTAAATTTATTATACCACCACATACAAATTCTTTGCAATAGTCTCGGCAATATCAAAGCTGTGCATAACTGAAATCCTACTCCTCCGGGATGTGCTTCTGATGTCCGGAACCTGATGTGCCATCGTTCGTGGCCATACTGAAATATGACTGTTTGGCAACAATGATAAAATCGGCGAAGAAGGGTTTGAATGATAACACTTGGGCATCGGCTTGCAGTGCCCGGATGAGTTTCTTGTCGGCTTCATCAGGAGTGGGATCGATGGAGTTCGGATGGTTCACCAAAATCATAAACTTCTTGGCAAGAAATAGGGCGTAGTAGTGGTAGAGCAACTGGGTATCAAAAATCTGCGGTGACATGCCGAGGAATACCTGGTGTCCCAAGAATAGGTTCTTGTCGTCAAGGTAAATGCCGATGACTTTGGAAACGCTTTCGTTTTCCAAATCTCTTAAGAATTTATACAGGTCTTCCGGATCACGGACTTGGCCTTGAATCGGAAGTTCGACTTCGGTTTCAACGATCTCAAATTTCTTGAGGTATCGTTTATCCGGATGTTCGTGTTTTTCTTTGTCCATAATATTTTTATTTTAATACGGATTGGTAATTCTTGAGCAGAAAAATAACATCATCTCGCAGATGTGCCTTAACCCACGCTTTGGATTTTTCATCCGGCAAAAGCTCGGCCAGTCCTCGCAAGATTTCATTGTCTTTGATTGCTTCTACAACTGGAATGCAATCAGCCATATATTCTCCGATAGTCTTACCAGTTCTCGCTTTAATCACTTCAGAATTTATATCCCAGTGATTGGTGCCAAAAAACCAGACATCATAAACATCACGCATGGCCGTTTCATTTCTCGTAGTCAGTGCCGCCAATTTACTTGCAAAGAGATAATCTTTTTTACCAGCAAGCATAGAAATGCCCAAGTATTCTTTCACCTCGTAGTGTTCTTTGATGTCCGGCATAAGAATTCTCACGTTCACTTCAATTTTGACATTATGATCCGTATCACCATAAGAAAGCAGGAAGAAAATGGTGTTTCGTTTTATATAATTATCTTTAACCTCTCCATATTTTCCGAGCATGCCACCGATTCTTTCATATACGAGCTTTTGTGTAGCTTCATCAGTAGAAAATAGATCGAAATCGAGGTCTACGGAAAATCTGGAGAGACCATAGAAAAAGTACGCACAGGTACCGCCCTTAAATCCAATCAAGGAAGAGATGGATGTATCGGAATAGATGTCTCTTAAAATTTGTCCCATGACAAGCTGATGTTTTTCTTTATTGAGCATATTTTTGGTATTTAGTTACTCGTTTGATCAATTGTTTATTGTCGTATATTTTTGCTAATTCAAAGCACTGCTCCCAGTTAATCGATCGCAGGTTATCGAAATAAAATTTAGGAGACAAATAAATGGTGTCGAGGAATGCTCGCTCCGGTGTTGCGATGCTATAATTTTTTTCATTCTTAATGCCGAGTGCGCTGTAGAGGACGCTGTCTTTCAGTTTTCTGAATGTAATTGTTTTATCACCAATCTTTTTTGTTATTGGATAGGGACCGGCTACAAAAATCGAGTCATGGTGTTGGAAAATAATTCCGGCTTCTCGGAGAACTGTTTCAAAACTTATGTATGAAGGAGTATAAATACTCGTTGCCAATTCTTTAACATCGTAATCCTTGCTCTTTGCAAATACACCACGAGTCAGACGGATCAGTGATCCTTGTTTAGCATAGTATTTGATCTTTGAGAGAAGATTGACGGTGTTTGTTTCCTCCCAAATCAAAGCTATATCCTTGATGGTTAGGATTGTCTTAGGGGATTCGTATAATTTAGCGATAAGATTATCAGTAGCCATATATCAATATGTTTAATGGAAAGGTGATATTTCCACCTCTCCATTGTATATTATTGACAAATTATAGTCAAGCGAGCTATACTAGGTATTGTTAAGTGTAGTAATAGGTCTTGCTTGCAATATATACAAAACGTTTTCACAAATTGCCCATTCTACGTCGACAAAATACCCCAATTTACTCTCTATTTCTTTTGTAATATTAGCAACATTCTGAATGTTGCTAGGGATATTTATTTCAAAGGGTCTATCTTTACTAATAGCATAATGATCCGGTGAACACTTTCCAGAAACTAGAGACTCACATTGACCATTAACTGATTCTATAATAATCATAGACCTATCGTTTCTTACAGGATCAGCACTGAATGCCACGCCGGAAATCTCCGCAAATATCATTTTTTGCACAATAATCGCCATTTTGTTTACGACATTGTTTTGTGAATAGGATAAAGCGTGAGCAGTGTTTAATGAATCAATACATTCTTTTATTGCATTTACTAGGTTTTCTTTTGAAACATTGAGTAGAGATTTATATTGTCCAGCAAAAGATTTTATTGATCCATCCTCTCCCACAGCAGAACTCCTAACCGCGACTAAGCCACCACCAAGACTGTCATATTCGTCAAGAATCTTTTCTTGAACTGCGAAGATATCACAGTCTGAAGAAATAACAAAAAATTCCGGAACATTAAAACAAAGTTTTTTTAATTCAATTAGAGTCTTTGCTTTACCACCAATGTGTTGCTCAGAGCCCTTATCATTTTTGACACTAGATATAATATACTGCATACTTCTTTATAATATATGAAAATCGTTAATGAAATTATTTATTTTGTATTTCCGCTACTATTCGCTGGTTTGATACACCACCTTGTAATTATAAAATATAACCTGCTACCTTTTCTCTCAAAACCGATCGATTGCGGTAAATATTTTAATAGCAGACCGTTGTTTGGAAAATCTAAGACATGGCGAGGACTCTTATCAGTTCCCATATTATCAGGTATAGGTAGTTTGATCATATCACAAATAGTGATAATACCGGTAACATTACCAGCGTTTCTAATTGGTTTCTTGTTGGGGGCAGGATACGCAATTGCCGAGCTTCCCAATAGTTTCATAAAGAGAAGGTTTGATATACAAGCCGGAGAAAAAGCTCGCAACAGATTTCGTATTCTCTTTTTAGTTCTTGATCAAATAGATTCCGTGATTGGGTCTATTTTAATGTTGTTATTAATATACCCAGCAACTTTTATACTTTGCTTGTATATATTAATAATAGGTGGTCTGTTACATCTTTCCGTAGATTTATACTTGTACAAATACGGCTACAAAAAACTAAAGAACAATTAGAAGCAGGGCTAGCCCGGCCATAATTGGAATAACTAAATTATCCCATCCACAAGAGAATATAGACTCTATAAAAGTAACTCCTATTGCATAAATAAATACTAGAGTAACCCCGACAACAGATGTATTGACTGAATACAGTAAATAGTATGTCATGAAAATAATAGCGGTAAAAAGAAAGAAAATTACCGAGCCTTCAATCGTTTTACTTCCTCCCAAGACAGAGTAATTTTTTTTTCCGTATATATTTCCGATATATCCAGCAATGCCGTCTGATAAACCCAAAACGAGGCAAGATCCTTGATATGCGACTATACTTATAGGCCAAATGATAAAAGCTGAGATGGCAATTCCAAGAGGATATACAACCTCTCCAATGCTAAGCCCTTTTTTGTCGTGAATGCTTTTGAAAAGATAATTCTTTTTACTAATAAGAATAACCAAAGTGAAAAATAGTCCTATGCATAAAGCACTAATATTTGACATTAGATACGGTAGAAAGAAGGAGACTACTGATCCGCCTATATGTGCCATTTTTCTGGAGGATAAAAAAGACAAATGGAATCGACGATAGGCAATTTCAGATCCTACAAACACTAAAGAATACAGAATTAATGCTATTAGGATTTTTATCATATTATTTCTTTTTCAAATACCTCATACTTTCTGTATGGTAAAAGATCCTGGCCAGTAAGAGACTTTATGCGCTCATTGTCGACCGACATCGTACAGAATATTAATTGTTTAAATCCATCTTTAATAGAATTTTTATATACAAAATACAACATGGCACTACCCAATCCTTGCCCTCTATACTCAGGTAGAAGCCCCATTGTTTTTAAGACAACAGCTTTTAAATGTGGATTGAACAGGTCAGGAATTGCCAAGAAAAAACCAACAGGTTCCTTTTTGGAATTTTTTATAACAAATATATAGTGAGGACCTTGTATTTCAGTGTATTGTTTTGCGAAGAATGAAAACTCTTCCTCAGAAATGTTGTAAAAAGAATAGCTTCCTTCGAAAATCTTACTTGTTAAAAAGTAAATATCCCGTACGCCCTCCTTTGCATTATTCTTGTTCAGTATTTCGTAGGAATAACCATTATTTATTGACTGAGTATATAAATCCTCATAGTTTTTTATTTTGGTCTTATCGATCGTCTCAGATGTTGTAATATTTTGATGGCTAGTAATAAAATTATTCGTTAAGAACAAATCTTTATAATAACAAAGTGTAAAGGGTTCAAGATAAAAAGGTGGATTATCTTCCGGATAGGATACTCGGAAACTCTGCCAGACTGACATATTTATTGGACCTCGGCATTCTTTCTTACCGGTTTTTTTGAGAAACTCAAAAGCTTTTTCAAACAACATGTCTGCGTAGGTTTGATTATTCTCGCATTCGAAGAAACCAATAGACCCAATATTACCGAATCTATCATCTGATATCGCAGTTATATGTCCAACAATCTTCCCATCATCGAATAGAAAATAATTTTCAGCATTTCCATATTTAAAGAATGGATTACTGGAAGAAAATGTTTTTTCAAATTCCGAAAGTTTTGTCTTGGCTACATTCGGATATTTTCTATACAGGCTAAAAACAAGATCTCGATATTTTTCTATAAGTGCACCCTCTTTTATTCTGTAGTTTTTATTTTCAGTCATATTTATATAAAAAACATTGATACGGATATCATTAAAATAATACACATAGCTATACCAAGATACGTAGATGTTGGCTTTCTGAAATTAATCCTTGTTACCATCAAGGCTGACATAGTGCCCAAAAGCAAGGGACCCATGATTTGCACCAATGTCACATCTAAAACATTCATTATCATTATGATCAAAATAATGAGGTGGCTAAAAAATACAGGCATTCCTAAATAATATTTTTTTTCACCCTCTGTTAAGAACCCATTTGCGGTAAATCTAATCAATCTAAAAATGCCGGCAATCAAAAAGATCGTAATAAAAAATATACCGACAGCATTACTCATTTCAAATTTGTTGAATAATATTACCGCCGGATATATAAGATAAACAAAAACATCGGCCGTTGTATCAAATATTGCACCAAAACGACTTTCTGCTTTAAGTCTTCTAGCTAAATATCCATCAAGAGAATCGGACACGAAAGCAAGAAGAGCAAAACCAAAAGAGGGGTAGGTATAACCATGCACTGCATAATAAATTGCGGTCACTCCCAAGATTAATGATAATGCGGTTATAGAATTAACTAATAAGTATTTTTTCATTTTTTTGTTATCTCACCACTATTCAGGTCTAGTTCTATCGTTTCTAAAGAATTGATAATGTTAGTGGCATTTTCTACACCAACAATACAAGGGATATTAAGTTCTCGTGCAACAATGGCCGCATGAGACAGCATTCCTCCTCGTTCTACGACAAGACCTTTAATAAAAGGAAACACTAACGACCAACCTGGATCAGTGTGACTAGTTACTACGATTTTGTTATTGAAATTTGCAGACGGATCAAACTCTTTCATCACAACGGCTTTATCTTTTAAATTTTTTAGACCACCGGTAGACACCACCATGCCTTTCAACAAATTGACCGAATCAACCGTATTTTTTTTCTGGTTTATGTACGATTTTTCTAAATTATTAATCGCTAAGGTTGTCTCAATTCTTCTTGGCAATTCAATCGTCTTCCATAAATTTAATGATTTCTTTCTTTCCTGAATTATTTTTTTAAATCGCCCCGTTGATGTATTTTCGAGAATTTCCTCAAGTGTAAGATAAAAAATATCATCACCATTATCTATAATATTTCTTACTGAATATTTTTTGCCGATCTCAATAAATATTTTTCTCGCAAAGCCAAAAATGAGTGTCCTTTTAAATCTTGTTTCTTCTCTCATCCTTATTGATTTTTTTGCCCAATTTAGGAAAAACGATAGAACATGACGTTTCAAAAAACTAATGTCATCATCCTTTATGGTGGCATGTTGAATGTCTTTATGTAAAAAAGGTTGGGTATCTTTAATCGCGTTGATGATTATCTGTATAAATATTTCAGGGTATTCATTAAGACACTTTGACTCCAATTTGAGTTCACCGGGCATACGATCTCCATATTTGGATATATAAGAAAATACTTTTTTTGATATCGCATGTTCCTTGTACTGTTTCTTTAAGATAACAAGAATTTCTTCAGGTGTTTTTGATTTAAATAAAGAGACAAACTCTTTATTGTTTTTTATTGCTTCGACTATATCCATAATCACCAACCCTGGATCAAGTGAAATAAGTGGGATAGTGCTTCCAACATAAAGAAAAGTGTAAGAATTTTTTTCAGGGAGCCATTTATTGAAAAGTTTGCGAACAATTCCCGTACTTACCATTACAGCAAAATCATTTGCAATCGGCACTTTCCAGTGAACTACTAATTTATTAGTCAATAGGCGAAATATATCTTTTAGTGAATTTTCGTTTTCTAGCGATAAGTCTTTTGCATTATAGTGCTCATAGATGCTGTCAAAATTAGAATTGAATTTTCTCACAAGAACACCCATAAAGATAAAGGAAATAAAAATCTCCAGTGCTTGCCAGAGCATTTTTGGGAGATAGAAAAACCATCTTATAAAAAATGATTTTGAAGTTTTTTTCTCAAAATCAGCTTTTTTATTAACCCCCAGCATTTCCTCAAAAAAGCCTTTGTTAAATGAGTAACCTGGTAAAAAGGAAACCAATCTATACCAATTGTTCAAATCGTAGTACATGCGTCCGCCAATATATACAACCATTTCAGGGAACATATCTGCATTAGCTTTAACTACTTTTTTACTAACACCCATCATTTGACAGAAGTTTTTGTAAACTTCTTGATATACATACCGAGCAAAAGAAAAGGTCAGCGGTGTGGTTACTCCGGAATAACTTTCTGCTAAATTTGAATTATCGAATATTTTCATTATTTTATAAGTATAAAAATTGTTGCAACGCAAGAAATAAAGACAAAATAAATCGAGGATAAAAACACCTTTTTGGAAGTATCAATAGTTGGTTTTTTATTAAATTCGTACAATCGCCAACAAAAAAATATTAGGAATAATGACGAAACTGTAACCAATGATACATAACTCAGACCCAGAAGGTTAATTGATATACCCAGGCTTATAATTGCCCCCAAAGATATGCCTAATAATAATAAAGTTGCACCCAGTATTCCGTACTGGGCAGTATATGTATCTCTAGAAGCAATCTCAGCTTCTTTATGTCTAACTTTTCTAGTGATCTCTAGTAAAAACATGGATAGTCCAACATAAATTACTAAAAACCAAAAAAAGATATCACCAACAAAAATCAGCCTGAACCCGTTTATGGCACATAAATAAAAAAATAATGGGAAAAGCAAGATTTCATGAGATAATATATAGGTTGTGAAGTGATTTTTAATCCATCTTTTGACAAAAAACTCTTTGAACATCAACAAGGAGTAGGCAAAAGATATTAAAAATAGAACAAAGCCGTCTTTGCCTGAGAAAAAAGCTATAACAAATTCAAGGATAATTAATGGAGCTAAAATACCGATTAATTCCTTTTTCGATATAAGACCTCTGGGAACAGGGCGGTGGGAATAATATTTTAGATCGTGATCGTAGTCTTTGAACTCGTCAAATATTCTCAATCTTAGAAAAAATAAGAAAAGTGCCGTTGCGGATAATAACATCGGCACTATCAATATTTTATGATTAATATAAACCTGAGTACCAATAGCTAATACTCCGCCCAATATTAAAGAGAGTGGAATGAACTGCCACAGATTAAAACGTTCTTTTGAATACTTGTGTACTCTCTTAGGAAAATTCTCATTTTGCATATCATGTTTGTGGTACGCATTTCTTGAAAGCGTTATCTATGTCTACGTCGCTCCAGCCACCGCTTTTTAAGTTGGACCGGATAACAGTATCATTGGCTACTCCGGAATTGCGAGAGCTGACAATATATCCAATAATTGCTAACTCATTATTTGATGAAGGAGTTAACGATCCATTTCCTATAGGTTGGCTACTGGTATTTGTGGGTAGTTGCTGTGATTTTCTTCCAAAAAATAAACCAAATATCTTCATAACAACTGTACCCAATAACCACAGCGCTGGAAGCCAAATTACCAATGTAATACCGGCTGTACAGATAATAGAAATGGCGGCAAAACCAAGTAATCCTGATACCGCTCCAAATCCATCAAGTGAGGTGAATACTCCATAGAAAAATACAACTACTACTAATGTTAGCAATCCTACGAAAAAATTAATTATTAATGTTAGCAATCCTACGAAAAAATTAATTATTTTTGATGGTTTTTTCATATGTTTATAGTTTGTTATCAAATATAATTGCCCAATATCTCGTAAAGGCTACCGCTAGAGCCAAGTAAAATGGGACAGCAAAGATTACTTCTACGGGAATATTTAATCCTGGAACTACAAAACCAGAAAAATTAGCAACGGTACTAGCTAAATACACTCTATGGCCACTGTGAATTAGCCAAGCTTCAATTGGAGCGATTATCACCGTTGCAAAAGCAAGATAAAGAACAAACCTTTCAACGAGATTTTTGTTAATAAAATACTTATCAACAAGCCATGTTGAAATCAATATAACTAATACCCAACCTCCACTTAGTATAAAAGTTATATCTCTCCAGATGTACGACCATGATGGAAAGCCAACATTGTCAACCATCGCACCGACCAGAAGTTCAAAAAGAAGTACGCCAATAAAGGATATGACCAAATTTCTAACCAGTTTACCCTTATTCATTGGAACAAGAGGTCTTTTCTCCAAATAAAAAGCAAAATATTTATAAAAAGCAACGACCAATAAAAGTAACAGGGGTAGATACAGAACAGCTAACCATGACATATCGATACCCGGAATCATGGTGCTATCGAAGGCCTTTATTGTTTCCGGAGCATATCCTCTTATACCAAGAAATCCTACAAATTTTTCTACGCCAACCATTATAGGCCATAAAATTATGATGCTCAAAATATATTTATATGCTTCCCTCATTTTTGGAAACCAAACTTCAACCAGAACAACCGATGCCAAAGTCATGCTTGCAAGTCCCATTGTAAGCACCCAACTTACTCCATGATAAATATATGCCCAATTACCCAGATGCATATTAAGCCACATTGGTGCTGTAAAAAACTCAAAAACAAAAGCTCCTATTACCATTATAAAATAGTGCTTTAAAATATTTTTCTTATACTTCGAGAGAACGAGTAATATGACCACCGTGGCCACAAGTATGAATAACTGGTATAAAATAGTACCCGTAGTCGGAGTTTTATCGAAAGAACATGCTAACGTATGACATTTAAATATAAAATCAAACATAGTATTGTTGTTAATATTTATAAAAATTTATTGGGCACTTATACAAGTATCGCATATTTCAGGCGTCTTTCCAATAGCTGTACTGGACTCCTTTACTCGACATCCTCCCCACTTTGAACTACCAAAACCTTCGGTGGAAGACATTCTTTCCCATATTTTATAAAGTGGTTCCTCTCTAATCGACCCAAAACGTTTATGATAAAAATCACAAGGGCATATTTCTCCATAAGGGGTTATATAAAGATAGTTTGATCCACAAGAACACCCAACTGCCACATGACTAGTTGAATAAGCATATATGATAACTCCTGGTTATCATCCTCGTTATATTTTTTTACATGTTCGATCATTTCATCTACCCACTTTTTGTGACCCATTAAATCTTGTCGGTTGCCATATCTCCCAACTGGCAATGCATCGAAAACTAGGACCTCATGAACTCCTGAAGATTTTGCTAATTCGATAATTCTATCCAATTCACCATTTTTAAAATCATTCTCATCGACACAGCAAGAAATTCCAACGGTAAGACCAGCCTTTTTAGCCACAGATATTCCGTTAATGGCCTTTGCAAACAGTCCTTCTGTCCCTCTTTTTTTATCATGTATCTCTGGCGTGGCAGAATCTAAACTTATGTACACACCATCTAAGCCGGCCTTTGAAATTTCTTTAGCCCTATCAGCTAAAAGCCATCCATTGGTAAATAAAATAGCAATAGAAAGATCCTTGTCGATAGTTTTTATTACTTCGCAGAGGTCTGGTCTCATCAACGGTTCTCCTCCCACCAAGTTTATTACTGACACTCCAAGATCCTGAGCATCCTTCATCATTTTTTTAATTTCAGCAAGGGATAAAACTTTTTTTGTCTTATCATCAACACTCTCGAAAAAACTGCAATGCTGGCAATTAGCATTACAAACATCATTCACGGCAAAACTTAATAGATTTGGCATCGGCTTATTTTGCAAAACCCTATATAAAATTCTAGTGAAAAAATTAGCTGATGGTTTGCTAAATAGTGGAGGAGTGGAAAGCGAATAAACGGGATAGCCGTTCTTAAAATGAATTATTTTATTGTGGTTCAAATATATCGAGTAAACTCTTTTTAAAAATTCATCAGAGTAACCCAAGGTCTTTGTAGCCATTGCCCATCTCATTCGCAATTTTTTTAAAAGTAAATTCATTTTTTTAGAAAAAAGATTCTGTAAAGATACAGGATTCTATGACACCGTGGTCTTTAAGAAGTTTCCACATATCATTTACAAACTGTATAGAACCACATACATAATAACATTTTTTCTTGAAAGAAACAACATATTTTTTAAGCATTTTTTCGCCTATTCTGGAGTACTCATTTATTGTAGGATGTTTCGTGTCATCCTGCGTGAGAGTATACACTATATTGAATTGCGGATAATTTTTTACCAACTCATTAAATTCTTTAAAAAAAGATACATCCTTTAATTTTTTGTTACTATAAAATAATGTTATTTTAGTTTTATTTTTAGAATTTAGCCTATCTTTAATTATGCTATAAAATGGAGTGACACCAATTCCGCCAGCTATCATAACTAATTCATCGCAATTATCCTCTGGGTAGAAAAATCCATAGGGGCCGTCAAGTAGTATTTTGTGATTTAGTGGGAAATCAATTAGAGCAGAAGAAACAGCCCCCTTACGCTTGATCGTTAGACAAATTAATTTTTCGTATGAGGGACTAGAAATTGTATAAGATTTTCCATGCCCAGAAACAGACAGTGGTCTCGCATTTACGTATTGTCCTGATTTAAATTCATAATGTAGATTATCAGAAGGTTTAAAAAACAATGAAGTTATATTTTCTGCTTCATCTTTTTTATCTATTAAAATAAACTCTCTATTATTTTGTTGCATTTTTTAAATAGTCCATCACTGCTTCTCTTAAGGCTTCGTGGCCTAGGACAGAACAATGAAATTTTCTATCTGGCAAACCACCCAACCTCTCGACTATTTGTTGGGGTTTTAACATTTGTGCAGTTTTAAGATCCATTCCACCATTCTCAGTAGCCATTACAGACATCATTGATGTTGATGCGATAGCAGACGCGCAACCAAAAGTTCTCCATTTACATTCTTTGATACGATTGGTTTTTTTATCAACTTTTATCCAAACATTCATCACGTCACCACATTCCGGACTACCTACAATACCCACACCATCTGCCTCATAACCAGTCTCATCAAATAAGATATTTCTAGGGTAGAAAAAATGCTCCTTTACAGTTTTGCTATATACCCAATCTTCACCATCGGATGAACATGTATTTTTAATATCTTTATTCATTTTATTGTAGTTATATTTCTTACTTTGTTAACACATTGAACTAATGTTTTTACGGTATGATCAATATCGCTTTTTTTCGTATGGCGACCAAGTGTAAAACGCACACTACAATGAGCAAGCTCGAGAGGCAATCCAATTTTTACCAATACATGCGAAGGGTTGAGGTCTATAGATGAACATGCTGACCCAGTTGAGCAATATACACCTCTTTCGTCAAGAAGAAGTACAAGTGATTCGCCCTCAACTCCACGAATTGAAATGTTTATATTATTAGGTAGACGGTTTTTTAGACCACCATTAATAACAACATCTTTAATATTTTTTTTAATTTTTAATAAAAAATAATCACGTAGCTTAGTGAGGCGATTATTTTCTGAGACTCTTTTTTTCTCAGCGATTGAAATTGCCGTAGAAAAGCCGACTATTCCTGCCACATTTTCTGTCCCAGATCTCAAATTCCTTTCTTGACCGCCACCATATATTATGGACTCAAAAGTATATTTTTTATTTATGTAAAACAAGCCAATTCCTTTTGGACCGTATATTTTTGATGCACTTATTGTTAAAGCATCTACTCCAAGTTCTTTAACCTTAAGTTTTAATACTCCAGTCGCTTGGCATGCATCGCAATGAAATATTGGATGGATATCTTTATTTTCTTTTAGAATTGCAGAGATCTTTTTAATGGGCTGAATCGTTCCGATCTCATTATTTGCATACATGATTGATACTAATATGGTGTCTTTTCTTAAACTTGAGCGGAGCTTTTCAAGAGATATAAAACCATTTTTATCAACATCTAAATATGTAACCTCAAAACCTTCATCCTCTAATTTTTTGCTGGCATCCAAAATGGCTTTATGTTCTATATAAGAAACAATAATATGTTTTCCTTTATGTTTATTTGCTCGAGCTATGCCGAAGATAGCAAGGTTATCGGACTCTGTCCCTCCACTCGTAAAAAATATTTCTTGTGGTTCAGATCCAATATGTTCGGCAATTTCTTTTCTTGATCTTTCAATAGCGCCCTTATTCATTCTACCTAGTTTATGCAAGGAAGAAGGATTGCCATATTTATCCTTCAAATAAGGTATCATAACGTTTAAAACATTAGTGTCGATCGGGGTAGTCGAAGCATTGTCTAAATAAATCTGTCTAGTTTCCATATGATGGAATTATAGCAGATTTTACTCGTTTCAGAAAATATAAATCGAGCTATTTAGTAGATAGCTTTTTTATAAATCATCGAGTCAGATAAAATTGTCGAGAACATCAAAGCTATCTGAGAAAAGACTGATAACAGGTGGAAGGAACAGGACAAAGATAATCATCAAATGCTTCATTCCGGGTTTGCCGTTCCCTTTACGATCTTCAATTGGAAGCAAGATAATCTCGACCTTTTTCCTTATGCACACTTTCACGGGTTTCTGGCAGTGGGGACACTTAGTCACGAACACTGCTTCGGAATTGAAAACCGCATCACGAAAAATGATTTTTGTGCAATGAGGGCAATTGCCGATATTTGGTTCATCTTTGTCCATACTGTTTTTTAATTTGAGGATTTCTTTTTTAGAAAGCCTCGATCATAAATGATTAATAAACGATCAATTAATTGTTCGGGTTCGACCTCCCCGAACCGTTAAAAGCAATCTAAGTATCCTCGACTGCTACCCATTGCTGTCCTGTCCACATCTGTTTCCTCCCATCTATAATTTTTGTCTTTACCCCTCCAATAGACATTTTTTCAGCCAGCATCGACCTTATCTCATTTAAGTTATCCACAGTTTTTTTATTCTCACCGTAATTCTTGTTATTTAATTCTTTTTCTTTATTCTTGTTAGTTGGTCTATTGGACTGATCCCAACGGTCAGTATGACCGAACTGCCGGTCAGGCTGACCTATCTTGTTTGAGTTCGGTCTATCTGACCTATCTACTTTTAACAGGAAATACACATTGTGAAATTTCCGGCGTTTCTTATTTATCAGTCCAAGCTTGATCATCTCGCGTATACCTCTTTGCACACTGGAAACGCTCGAGCCGATCCTGTCAGCGATAAGCTTATGAGATGGAAAACAAAAACCCTCCTGATTGGCGTGTTCAGCGAGGCAATTATAAATAGCAATGCCGATTGGTTTGATTTTGTTTCCGTACTCATCGAGAAGTACTTTACTAATCCAGAACCAGTCGCCATTTCTTAAATCTCTTACTTTTATTTTATCGTCCGACATGGCCGTGATTAAAAAGATGTGATCGACCCACAAGATCGCACCTTATTCCTCCCTTCACGCCTGGCGTCATTGAGGGGAGAGTAAGGCGCTATCTACCACTCTCTGGATTTCGGCAGAGCACGGTCGATGATGTCCATAGCCCTGCAAAAACCATGTCGGATATTTGGATTCTCTAACTCACGGATTGTGAAATTACTCAGCAAGCTCTCCCTCCTCGCCAAGAGTTCTCTCCGGGTCGGTGGCTTCCTCGTTATCCGTTTCCAGATCCCCTGAATGATTCTTTTGATCAGAATTTTCGTTGTCATACTTTTTAATGTGATCTAAATGCTCCAATAGCATGAATGCCATGCGTTTGAAGCCGGCATGGACACGCCAAACTTCTTGCTTACTTGGCTCTCGGCCAAGCACCTCGGACAAGGCGTTTTTGGTAAGCTCAATAAGAGCTTCCTCATCCTTTGTTGGTTTGGACATGTGATTTGGTTCATAAGAGTGACCTCACACTTTTATTGACCTCCACACCGCCTTTTTGGTTAAGCATTTCTACTTAACTTTTAAGGCAAAAAAATATCCTCGACTTTCACCCCCAACGCTAGGGCAATTCTTTGGGCGGTTTCCAAACTCGGTCTCTTACTACCGGTCTCATAACGGCTGATCGCTGTGTTGTACTTAAAACCAAGAATTCGGGCTAGTTTGTATTGCGTTAGCCCTTTCTCGATTCTGAGTTCCCTCAGTCGTATGTTGGTTGGTGTTTTTTTCATAATTGAATAATTAGACCTCATAGTCATATTAAGCAATTTTGCTTACTTCGTCAATAATAGGGGGTGTGGATAAAGCATAATTGCTTAATCTTTACTAATTTGCTATTGTATACTAAGATGTAGTTAAGCAATTATTAACCTTAATCCACAAAAATATGCCATTTATGTCATTTGGGTCATACCTAAAACAAAAGAGAGAGGCCAGCCAGTTAACCATGAAGGATGTCGCCGAACGTCTTGGTTTTTCGTCCAGCTACATTAGCCAGCTGGAGAACGGGACTCGCGTTCCCTCACCAAAGCGGTTAGCAGTCTTGGCTAAAGCCTACGATGTAACGGAGGAAGATTTGAAGAATCGTTGGACCGAAGCCAAGATCATGAAGGTCAGTATGGACGGCAATTATAAATTCAACATCAAAGATGTTGGAGAAAAACGAATGAATGAGGCTACATCTAAAATGGAACAAGGGTTGAAAGATTTGAAAAAAACTTTTTCAACCGATGGCCATTTTAAATTACCAGTGCTGGTAGCGATTCCGATCGATAATCTCGATGATCACCTAAGCATGACCGACGAGTTCGTCATGCTTCCAAAAAGAGACTTTCCAAATGATGACCATCGTGTGTTCGGAATCCGTATCACCGATCCTGAATTACCGGATGCCGGTATCATTGCAGGAGACTTAATAATCCTCGATGCGGATATTCCACCAAAGAATGGGGACATCGTCATTATAGGTACTCCCGATGGGTCAGTCATGACACACTATTACGAAAGGGGCGATCACTTGGAACTACGGCCGGAGAAGGAAGGATTTAAAAAAACCTATCGTCTCACGGAGAGCAAGATAATAGGTCGGCTAATTTATCACTTAAAAAAATATTAATAACACGGGGCTCTCAATGCGAGAGCCCCGCCTGCTTTTAAAGAAGCAAACAAAAAAACTATGAGTACAAATTATTTAATCTACGGCCGTGTTTCCACCTCTCGTCAGGCCGAACGAGAATTGAGTATTCCAGCACAGGTCAAAGCGTGTCAAAAGTATGGTATGGATCAGAACTGGACTCTTGCACCGGATGGCATCTACGAAGAGAAAGGCGAATCGGCAAGGACAACCGATCGTCCACAGCTTCAGAAAATGCTTCATCGGGCAAAGACCGATACAAAAGTCGATGTTATTTTAATGCACAAGCTGGATCGTATGTGTCGCAATGTGGCAGACTACGCCGCCATTAAGATGATGCTTAAAAAGCACGATGTCCGATTGATCTCCGTGGTTGAACAATTCGATGAGTCCTTTTCCGGTGAGCTTGTCGAGAACATCATGTCCTCGATTGCTCAATGGACTTCTCAGAACATCAGCTGGGAGGTCAAGAAAGGTCTTAAAGAGGCCGTAGAGCGTGGCAGGTTCCCTGGTGTGGCACCTTTAGGGTATTTGAATGATAAGAAGTCCAAGTCTCTGATCGTGGATAATATTCGGGCCCCATATGTAAAGCTTGGCTTTGAACTATACGCCACCGGCAAGTATTCGTATGAGTCGTTGTCGCGTGAGCTGAACAAGCGAGGACTTAAGACAAGAGGTGGCAAATCAATCAGCAGAAAGGCTACCGAGCATATATTGGCAAATACGATCTATTACGGACTCATCAAAACTCGATCGGCAACATCTCAGGCAAACTTTCCGCCTTTGGTCACCAAGAAACTCTTTGATGATGTTCAAGAAATTATCGAACAGCACAATCATTACGCTGATCGTACTCGCAAGCACTCATATCCAATGGCAGGCTTTATGAGGTGTGGTGATTGTGGGTCAATGCTTTGTGGTCAGATGCAAAAGGGTCATCTCTATTATTCGTGTAGTCATCGTAAAGATCCCAAGTGTGTAGAAAAGAAATATATGCGATGGGAGGATGTCGAGGCACAGGTTGCGACCATGCTCGGACGAGTACATCTACCGGACAGGTTCAAAAAGGTACTTGATTCTTATTTTCAATATTTCGCCAAAGAGCGTTTAGATCAGGAGGATAAAGAGAGAAAAAGTCTCAAGCAAGAGCTTATAAGACTTCAACAGCAGATCCGCAATATCGTTGTGGATCGCTCAAAACGCATCATAGACGCAGATGTCTTTATAAAGATTCAGGACGAGCTCTTAAGAGAGAAGGAGATGTATCAGGGTCGCTTGGGTGAGATGGAGAGCAAGTCCGATAAGTTCGTGCAGAAGTTTAATGAGCTGTTGGATTTCACTGATCATGCCGACCGAGTATTCCAGACGAGCGGACTGCAACAAAAACGAACACTGATGAAGCTTTGTTTCGAGGGATTCATCGTCAGAAAACAAAAACTGACGCCAATATGGACGCCAGTCTTTGATGTTCTTATGGACTTGCAAGTCTCCAAGATCGAACCTCCGAAACCGTCACAAGGCTCAAAAAGCCTTGCAAACTCTACGGTTCAAACTTGGAAATCTGGCGGAGCCGGCGAGATTCGAACTCGCGATGGGTTTCCCCATACCACGTTTCCAACGTGGCGCACTAGACCAGCTATGCGACAGCTCCATATTTCAGCTTTTAAACAATATCAAAAAAATACTCAAAAAAACAGAGGAGCAACGTGGTTACTCCTCATCATCAAAAGATGTTACTGATTCAAATATTACTTCGCCAATAAGATGACTCTGGTGTGGACCGTACTCAGCCCACGCAATTCCTTTGTCTCCTCCGAGCATCCTTGGAAGCCAAAATGGATCTGCCGGCATCAAGTTTTCTGTCGCCAGATTTTCCACAGAAAACCATCTCGCATTTTTCATTTCAACAGTATCACAAATCGAGCCGAGCCATGCTGTTGTGACATACACATGAACGGTACATACAAACACCGTACCGTCGGTCTTGTGATTTTTGAAATGGACTATGCCAATTTTTTGAATGGTATTAGTTGAAATAACTACCCCACCAGTCTCTTCATAAAATTCTCGACAGGCACACTGCTTGAGAGTTTCGCCCGGTTCCACACCACCACCCCATCCATTGAGAAAACCGGCGCCGATTCCCCTTTGTTTGTCGCCGAGTGTTACCATTCTCCTGTCTTCTGTCACAGGAAAAACAAGTGTAGCTATATATAGAGTTTTTTCTTCCATACACTCCTTCTGGCAAACATTATACATCCAGAAGCCGATTTATCAATCAATGATTTTTACAGTTTTTATTTCCTTTTCTTTAATATTTTTTCAACGTCTCGAATTTCCTCCCAGATGCCGTCAATCAAATCGTATTTTTTTGCTTCTTTTACTGTCACCCATGTAAACTCGGTAGCATCTTCATCCAGTTTTACTTGTCCGGAAATAAATTTTGCAAAATAACTGAACACAATAACTGGAATACTATCGGGACGAATGAACGTGAGGTCAACGAGGAATTCCGGCTTGCCGATTTTGAGTCCAACTTCCTCTTGTATTTCTCTAACGAGCGAGTTGTTGAGCGCGCCATACCATTGCGGAGCACCTTTTGTACTCGGTTTCAAATGAATATAATCATCTGTTGAAAGACCACCACCTGGAACAGTCCATTTGCCGGGATGAACTTTTTTGTGTGGAGCACGTTTGGTAATGAGAAAGGTAAAAACACCTTTGCTTTTTTTATAAATAATAGTCGTTGTAACAATCCGATGCAATTCTTTGTCTTTTATTTCCGGCAACTGCAATTTATTTTCCATATCTTTCAAATTAAATAGTAATTAGACTTTACCAGCTTCCACTCGATCCACCACCACCGGACGAACCTCCGCCAAATCCACCAAAACCTCCACCACCCCCACCGAAACCACCACTTCCACGACCTCCTCCGCCACCGAGAAAGAAAAACCATACCGGAAACTTACCAGTCAGTTTTTTTGTTGCATACGCTTTTGAGACAATGTAGTCAAACAGAAAACCAAAGAAAACGAGTAGAACAAAAATGACTACATACAAAATGAATGGTAGAGAAAAGATTTTAAATATCCACAAAATAGCGCCGACAATTCCACCGAGCACGCCACCAGCCCACCAGGATTTTGACTGACCCAAAATAGCACCAAGAAACTGGAGAACGACAAAACAAGCAATCAGAATCGGTTCCCATGGTATCCCACTTTGTTTTGATGATGTAGAATAATCCGCTGGCACAATTTGATTTCCGCCAAGTGACTCAATCATTTTGTCCACTGCACCATTTATTCCGCCATAATAATCCCCCGCGCGAAATGCAGGAGTGACGACGTCTCGCTGAATGTATGAAGTGCCGAGATCAGTCAAATCTCCCTCAACTCCATATCCGGTATGTATTCTTGTTTTGCGATCGGCAAGAGAAATCAGAAACAATACACCATTGTTTTTGTCTTTTTTGCCAATTCCCCATTTGGTAAAAATTTCCTGTGCGACATTTTCTATCGTGTCTCCATCGAGTGATGGAATAGTGACCACAGCGATTTCATTTGTAGAATATTTTTCATACGCCTCGAGCTTGGCTTCGAGCTGTGTTACCTGATCTGCCGACAAAATCTTGGCATAATCTTGCACAAACCCCGTCGGCTTTGCTAGCACAGTAAAAGCGAGAACAAAAACCGGAAGCAACAAGAGTGAGAGGTATAATAATATTTTTTTCATTGAAGTAAATTTTGTTGAAGCAAAATGATTTTAGAGACTTCGGAGCGCGACGGCGCGAGATTGAGCGAAAGTCTAGCAAGACTTATCGCGTGCTCTAAAATCATTTTGATGAAAAAGAAATTTACGAAACTAATTTGTCAGATTTACCTTTGGAGCAGTCTGTGCCTCTGTTGGAGCATTGAAATATGCGTGCTGTTTTACACCAAACAATGTTGCAACGAGGTTTGTTGGAAACTGCAATACATAACTATTGAATGTCTTTACTTTGTCATTGTACTTTCCTCTCTCCACAGCAATGCGATTTTCTGTTCCCTCGAGTTCCACCATAAGGTCTTTGATGTTTTGAAGTGAAGCGAGCTGTGGATAATTTTCTGTAATAACCAAAAGTCGTCCAAGTGCTGACTCAACTTGTCCAGCAGCGATTGCTTTCTCATCTGTTGTTTTTGCGCCAGCGTATTGTGTTCGAGCTGCGGCAATTGCACCAAATACATCTTTTTCCTGCTTGAGAGCACCTTTGACGGATGCCTCGAGGTTTGGAATAAGGTCAAAACGCCTCTGGAATTGATTCTCAACCTGTGCCCACTGACCATCAATATCCTGACCAAGGACAATAAATGAATTATATTTTGAGACAAACCAACCACAGATCAACACAATGACTACTAAAATAGCAATCCATCCCCAATTTCTTTGTAAAAAATTTTTCTGTTCCATAATAATATATTATTAATAATTTCTCGTATTATAGCACAATTGTAAAACAAAATTGCATATTTGTGCAAATATGATTTAATTGTATTTGGAATGGACGGCACACCAAAAATTCGTGCCTTCGGTAGACTGTTAAACTACCGGAGAAATACGCTTGGCCTCACAGCCAAAGAGGTTGCAGAGCGTATTGGACTCAAAAAGAACAATTCTGTTCTCTCGTGGGAGAACGGTGAATGTTTTCCTTGTGATATCTTACTTTCAAAAATCTCTGTTGTTTACGAGATTCCCCTTTCGGACCTGGTAGAAGTTCTAGTTATGTCAAAAGGGGCAAAAGAGGAAGAAAAAAGGTATCATCTAAATGCACGTAGGAATGGAAAACCTGTTCGGAGAAATCCGGAAGAATTTTTCAACGGCAGAATTGAGAATCTCGTAGATATTACTCGTCTGAATTTCTAGTACATTAGTTCTCATACAGAAAGGCACCGCTCATGCGGTGCCTATTCATTTATTTGTTCTTGAGTTTAGTAATCCATTCCACCACCCATTCCCGAAGCTGGTTTGTCCTCCTTTGGTTCCTCTGCCACTGCTACTTCGGTAGTCAAAAGTATTGCTGACGCTGATGAGGCATTTTGCAGTCCGGTGCGTGTCACTTTGACAGGGTCAATAATTCCCGCAACAAACATATCGGAAACCATTTCATCTTTGAGCGCATCATAGCCACCATTTCCTTTTGCTGTTTTGACATGTTCGAGAACAATAGATCCATCACCCTTTCCAGAATTCATCGCAATCTGTCGCAGTGGCACTTCACAGGCATTGAGCACAATTTCATAGCCGACTGTAAACTCGTTTGACTGCGCCGTTTTTTTAATAAAAGCCGTACGAACTTTTTCTGATGCTTTGACGAGTGCAACTCCACCGCCGGAAACAATTCCCTCAGCGATTGCTGCTTTTGTCGCATTGACCGCATCCTCGATTTTAAGTTTCAAATATTTCATTTCCGTTTCGGTCGCAGCACCTACAGAAATCACAGCTACACCACCAGAAAGTTTTGCGATCCGTTCATCCAGTTTTTCAATATCATATTTTGAAGTTGTTTTTTCTTTTTGTTTTTTAATCTGTGCAACACGAGCATCGATATTGGCTTTTTTGCCTTTCCCCCCAACAATCACTGTATTATCTTTTGTTGAAACCACCTTACCCGCCTTACCGAGTACAGAAACATCTACTGTATCAAGTTTAAATCCGAGCTCGTCCGAAACAACCTGTGCGCCGAGTACTACCGCGATATCAGCGAGCATATCCTTTTTCCTGTCGCCATATCCGGGAGCTTTGACTGCGAGCACATTGAATCCGCCACGCAGTTTGTTTATAACAAATGTTGTCAGTGCCTCACCATCCACATCATCGGCAATAATTACCAACTCTTTTTTGCCAGTCTGCGCAACTTGTTCCAAAAGTGGCAAAATATCTTTTATTGCCGAAATCTTTTTGTCTGTCACGAGTACTGGCACATCTTTGTACTCTGCTTCCATCCTTTCCGTATTTGTAATCATATATGGCGACAAATATCCTTTGTCGAATTCCAAACCTTCCACAACTTCTGACTCCACACCAAATGACTGAGACTCCTCTACGGTCACCACACCATCCTTGCCAACTTTCTCTATCGTGTCAGCGATAATTTTTCCAATTTCCTCCGACTCAGCGGAAATCACAGCGACTTGTCGAATCTCCTCTTTTGTTTTGATAGGCTTTGCCATTCCCTTGAGAGCCGATACGACGTCAGCCGTGGCTGACTCAATACCCATTCGAATACCCATTACACCGAGGCCCATATTTGTATGCTTCATTCCTTCGGATATGATCGCCTGAGTCAACACAACTGATGTTGTCGTACCATCACCCGCAATGTCATTGGTTTTTGTAGCAACCTCTTTGATAATCTCCGCCCCCATATTTTCAAATTTGTCTTTGAGTGTAATTTCTTTTGCAATTGAAACGCCGTCGTTGGTTATCATAGGTGCACCAAAACCTTTGTCGAGTACAACATTTCTACCTTTTGGACCAATAGTCACTTTGACAACGTCCGCAACTTTATCCACACCTCTTTTGAGGGCTTTTCTAGCCTCTTCATTAAAAATAATTTGTTTGCTCATATGTTTACTATTAAAAATTTAAATTACAAATCTTTAGTTTGAAAATGTTCATTAAGTTTTTTCGAATCATTCGCAGACTTTTGACTGAAATGTTAATACTTTTTTCTAGCCGTGAGCGTTTAGTCCTGTGTAACAAGAACCGACTGAAAGGAGTCCGCGGAAGGCAGAAAAAAGTATTCTACATTTCACAAAAGGCGAGGACGATGAGAAAAAATTTAATAGAACATTCTTTATTTCAAAACTGCTAAAATATTTTCCTCTTTGATTAAATAAAATTCTTCCCCATCCACTGTCACATCATCATACCCATACTTGGAAAAAACAACTCTATCGCCAACCGAGACCGACACTGGAATTCGCTTGCCATCATCCATTTCACCGGGACCCACTGCTATTATCTCGCCTTGCTCGGATTTCTCCTTTGATTTTGAGTCAGGCAAAATAATACCGAAACTATTTTTCTTTTCTAACTCCTCTTTCGTAAACGGTTTGATGAGCACACGAGCGCCCAAAGGCATGATCCGTGAACTCTTTTTTTTGATCTCTGTTTTTTTCATACCTATTTTGATTAGCTGTTAATGTGCACAAAGTATACGTCATTTTCCTATTCTATCAAACATTGACAAAATGCTTTTTATGTAATAATGTTTTTGCGGAAGGAAACCAAACATGTTCAAAAGATTGGAAAAGTTTGATAATTTTATGCTTGATTCTTGTGAGAGTCTCTGTCACAAGTTCCAAACTCAAACTGGCTGGACAAACTTCAGTCTGGCCCGTTGTCTTCTCTTTTTTCTTATAATCCTAGACATTAACGGCTTTCATGAAAAAGAAGGAAATCTGTGGATTCGAATGATCGCTCTTTTTCTTTTTTTCCTGTCTATTTTTTACATCGAAAAAATAAATGAAATACTCCATGAAAAAAATGAAGGGGTGTACATAAATCCTTTTAGGATCTTGCTTACACCCATAAGATACTTACAATATTTCATAAATAGCATTATTTTGTGTCTCCTTGGTCTGTGTGTTTTTTTGTTTGTGGTACTGGTTTTGATACAGATACCTTCACAGATGCCTCAGATGACAGGAGAAACATACAAAATGCTAATTAGCATTTATAAAGCCGGACAATATTTTGCTTATCTGATTTTGTTCAGCATATGGATAATTCTACTTAGCTGTACACCTCTTCCTCCTTGCTCCGGCAAGTTTTGGAAGAGATTCAAAGTGTTAGCATTTGAACACTAAATACATACACGAGGCTCTGCCTCGTTGTTTTTTTATCCCACCACTTTCCAAAAAATTTGCAAATTGAAATTATGACTGACAAAAACTGTGTCGGCATATGATTTTCTGGAGCAACCTTACATTTCCCTGCGGAAATGTAAGGTCATCCTCGGTCTGAACTTGTCAAGAAGGAATGCCTTGACAAGTCCGGCTTCAGACCTGCGGGGTCTCCAGAAAGTCACACATTGGCACAGTTTTTGTCATCACATCAAATTTGCAAATTTTGTACCCTCACTTACAAAATCCCACTGAGACATTTGTTTTTTTGAGCATCCGCAGACCGCAAGCATGGTTTTGTCAACGACCGAGCGAAGCGAGGCTCATTGACAAATTGCGGTCGAGGACAGAATGAGCTTTTCGCTGGAAAAGCGAGTGTCTCAAAAAAACAAATGTCTCAGTGGGATTTTGTCCATCAGGAACTGAAACTAGATTTGCAAAATTTTCGTTTTCGTATATACTATAAAAATCATGAGTTTAACTCAGATTATCGCATACAGTCAGATTGTATTATCTGTCCTCCTCATCGCGGGAGTACTCCTCCAACAGTCCGAAGCAGGTCTCGGTGGAGCCTTTGGTGGTGGAGACGGTTTCTCTTCTGGACAACACAGCAAACGAGGCGCTGAAAAAGTTGTATTTATTGCTACAATAGTTATTGCTGTACTTTTCGCCTTGTCATCTTTCGTCATACTTCTTATTAAATAATCTTATTCACACAATACGGGCTTACCGAGCAAAATAGACATTCAACTGTCTTTTGCACATCTCACAGTCAGTATCTATCATTTATAATGAACAAAGAACCACTGCAGGAACTCTCTAAAAAAGAATGGCGTGTGCCATTCGGGGACAGAATATTAAAAATTATCAACTCTTTTTCTCTCACAGAAAAAATACTGTTCTACTTTTTTGTATTTCTCTTTTTTATAAGCACGATTTCTCTCGTTTGGCAGGTCAACAAACAATTTCTCGTAGAAGTGCCAGATTATGGAGGATCATTCACCGAGGGAGTTATTGGCTCACCAAGATTTATAAATCCCCTACTCGCCTTTTCGGAAACCGACAAAGATATTACATCTCTCGTTTACTCAGGACTTCTCAAGGCCGATGCAAACGGAACCCTCATTCCTGACCTCGCACAGTCATACACAATTTCAGATGACGGACTCACATACACGTTTGTTTTGAAAGACAAAATTTATTTTCATGATGGAACAAAAATCACAACTGATGATATTGTATTCACAATAGAAAAAGCGCAAGACAGTACAGTAAAGAGTCCTCGAAAAGCAAATTGGGACGGTGTCAAAGTTACAAAAATAGATGATAAAACTGTCACATTTACTTTGAAACAACCTTACTCGCCATTTACACAAAATCTCACCCTCGGAATTCTCCCAAAACACATATGGAAATCAGCCGGAGCTGATGAATTTCCTTTTAGCCAATTCAATGTGAAGCCAATTGGCTCTGGACCATACAAAGTTGATTCGATCGTGTATACATCAGGTGGACTTCCATCTGAATATCATCTGACCGCATTTAATGAATACAGTCTAGGTACTCCATACATCACAAATATTGTTATCAAATCGTATCAAAACGAAAAAGATATTGTGAGTGCATACAAAAGTGGAGATATAGATGGTATGCACAGTATCTCAGCCAAAACACTCACTGATTTGAAACTATCAAGCGATAAACTCAACACATCCCCGCTACCACGAGTGTTTGGTGTATTTTTCAACCAAAATGTACAACCAGTTTTTGTAAATAAAGAAGTCAGACAAGCACTCAACATTGCAACAAATAAAAAAGAAATTATACAAAGCGTTCTTCTTGGATATGGACAAACTGTTGACGAACCAATACCACCAAAAAATATCGATGATTCAAATGATGGTGAGTGGACAGATGCAAATGTAGACAAAGCAAAAGCTCTACTCATAGCAAATGGATGGAAACAAAACACAGATGGAGTGTTTGAAAAGAAAGACAAAAAAACCACAACAACACTCGCCTTTTCCATCTCTACTTCTGATGCACCCGAGCTCAAACTTGCCGCCGAAATTCTACAAAGACAGTGGCAAAGAATTGGAGCGAGAGTGGATGTAAAAATTTTTGAGGTTGGTGATTTGAACCAAAACATTATTCGACCTCGTAAATATGATTCACTTCTTTTTGGAGAAATTATCGGCAGAGATATGGATTTGTATCCATTCTGGCACTCATCTCAGAGAAATGACCCCGGACTCAACATTGCGATGTATACAAACTTGAAAGCTGACAAAATCCTAGAAAACATTCGAAAAACAAGTGACCCACAAGAACAACAAAATCTCTACGACCAATTTAACAAAGAAATAAATTCCGATATGCCAGCTGTATTTATTTACTCACCATATTTCATTTACGTCACACCAACCAAAATCCACAACATTCATCTCGGACAACTCATTAGTCCGTCAGACAGATTCGACAACATACACACATGGTATATAGAGACAAATAAAGTGTGGAAACTATTCGCAAAAAATAAATAATTAATAACAACTAACTATGAACCCTACAACAAAACCGACTCCCGCATCACAACCGGAGTCCCAGTCAGCAGGTACACATCCGAGAACTTCTCGTCCACGATCATTTTCAAAACGATCGTTTTCACGACGAGATATTCCTCTCAAACGACAACACAAAAATAACGATATAATCCCCGGATTGGCGGATAATATTCGCGTCATTCCACTCGGTGGAGTTGAGGAAATCGGTCGAAATATGACACTCATTGAATACAAAGACGATATTATTATTATCGACTGTGGTTTTCAATTCAAAGACGACGATACACCAGGAGTGGACTATATTTTGCCAAACATTAAATACCTCGAGGACAGAAAAGACAAAATCCGAGCGATATTTATTACACACGGACATCTTGATCATATCGGAGGAATCCCCTACATCATTGATCGTATTGGCAATCCGCCTATCTACACCCGTGCACTCACGAGTATTATGATAAAAAAACGACAGGATGAATTTCCTCATCTGCCGGAACTTGATATTCGCGTGGTAGAAAAAGAAGACTCAATCACTGTCGGAAAACTCAAAATCAAATTCTTTTCTGTAACTCACACTATCCCCGACTCAATGGGTCTCATTATTGATACACCGTATGGGTCAATCGTCACACCAGGAGACATCAAACTCGACCACGTGGACAATATTCCTACCGAAAGAGAAGAAAAAGAATACGCACGTTTCAAAGATCAAAATGTTCTCTTTCTTATGATGGATTCAACAAATGTTGAAAATCCCGGATTCTCTACACCAGAATGGCTCGTCCATAAAAACTTGGAAGAAATAATAAAGAGTATCCATGGTCGCCTCATCATCGGAACATTTGCATCACAACTCGAACGTATTATAAAAATAATTCAAATTGCCGAGAAATATGGCAAGAAGATTGTTGTGGAAGGCAGAAGTATGAAAAACAACATCGAGATTGCACTCCATGTTGGAATGCTCGAGGTTAAAAAAGAAACAATTATTACGACCGAGGATATGGCAAACTATCCGCCAGACAGGATTGTTGTTTTGGCCACCGGTGCTCAAGGCGATGAATTTGCAGCGCTGATGCGAATGTCCAATAAGACACATAAATATTTCAAAATCACTCCCCGAGACACAGTACTTCTCTCATCTTCTATTATTCCTGGCAACGAAAAAGCAGTTGAAAAACTCAAAGACAATCTCGCACGACAAGGTGCAAAAATAATTCATTACAGATCATCCGATGTATACATTCACTCGACAGGACATGGAAACAGAGGTGAGCTCGAGTGGCTCCACAAAAAAATTCAACCAAAGTTTTTTATGCCAATTCATGGAAATCATTATCGACTCAAGATCCACGAGGAACTTGCTCGATCACTCGGAATGCCTCCAGAAAATGTAATTGTGCCAGATAATGGATCAATTATTGAAATTCAAAACAATGGAACAAAACTTGTTAGACTCAAAGAACAAGCACCCGGTGGAATTATGATGGTGGATGGATTTTCTGTTGGAGATGTTCAGGAACTCGTTATGCGAGATAGAAAAATGCTAGCTCAAGATGGAATGTTTGTGATTATCGCCAGTGTCAATACAAAAACAGGCAAACTCAAAAAGTCCCCTGATATTATTTCCCGAGGGTTCGTGTACTTGCGTGAGTCACAAGACCTCCTCGCACAAACACGCCTCATCATCAAAAAAACCGTTGAGGAGTCCACAAAAGGAATGAATCCTATCAATTTTGACTTTGTAAAATCAAATCTCTCTGATGCTGTCGGCAGATTTCTCTTCCAAAAAACAGCAAAAAAACCTATCGTGATTCCGGTAATTCTAGGTGTTTAAAACAGAAAAAAATATCAAAATCTTCCTCGTCCTCGGTTTTTGTCAGATGAAGCACAATTTTTTCTGTCTTCCGCGGACTCCCTACGGTCGGTCCTTGTTACACAGGACTAAACGCTCACGACTAGAAAAAATTGTTGTCATCTGAGTCAAAAACCTGCGAATGACTCAGATTTTGATATTTTTTCCTGAATGCACTATTTGTGATAAAATAAACTGTATGAAATCAATACTTGACTGTTTCAAGCAAAGCAAAACTTTAAATGCGTTGTTTTTGTCGAATGTTTTTTTGTCATTTCACTATGCATTGATCATTTACATTAACTCATCATTTCTCAACAACTTTTTCTCCGAAACACAAATCAGCGCTCTCTATATTATCGGTTCAATTTTAAATACCCTACTTCTCGTAAATATTTCCAAAATTCTAAACAAAATTGGAAATTATAGGACTGCTGTGTATATGATTGTTTTTGAAGCGCTGGCAACTATTGGGATTGTAATGACAGATAGTCATTTTTTGATAGGTTTGTATTTTACAATTCATCAAATTGTTATACCTGTTATTGCATTTAACCTTGACGTCTTTTTGGAAAGCGCAACACAGGACGAGGAAAAAACGGGTGAGGTGCGAAGCATTTTCCTGACACTTTCAAATGTGACTTTTGTATTAGCACCAGCTGTTGTCGCATTTCTCCTCATACACAACAACTTTGCCAATGTGTATTGGTTGTCACTTGTGTTTATGTTTCCCCTCTACTACCTTATCAAAAAATATTTTAAAAATACTCCAAACTCCACTATTGAGCATATTCGTCTCAAGGAAACAACTCTTGAATATTTGAAAAATAAAAATCTCTATAACGTATTTATTGCAAATTTTCTTTTGCAACTCTTTTATGCATTTATGGTTGTCTACACTCCCCTCTATCTCGAAAAATCTATGCACTTTTCATGGACAGAGATTGGTCTTATGTTTACCATAATGCTCTTGCCATTTGTAATCTTTGAAATCCCAATTGGAGCAATGGCCGACAAAAAGTATGGCGAGAAAGAATTTTTGACTGTCGGTTTCATTATTATGGGACTTTCCACAATGTTTATTTCTTTTGTGACCGTCAAAATATTCTGGATATGGGCAACAATACTTTTCATTACAAGAATTGGTGCAAGTTTTGTAGAAGTAACAACAGACAGCTATTTCTTTAAGCAGGTAGATCAGAGAAAATCCGATGTGATTAGTTTTTATCGAATCACTCGTCCACTTGCGTATATTGTTGCCCCAATTCTTGCGACAGTTTTTCTTCAATTTATTTCCTTCGAATATATGTTTATTATGGTCGGTATCTTTATGGTACTCGGTACACGATATAGCCTCGCTCTCGTTGATACAAAATAAAAAACTAATTTTTTATAGTACTGACAAATTCTGCTATTTTTTCACATATTTCAGATGTGTTATTAAACAAAAGCAGATGGTTTCCTTTTTCCACAAGAATTAACTTTGAATTTTTAATTTTTCTGGAAAACTCAATAGCTTTTTTATACGGAAAAACCGTATCTTTTTTGCCGTGTATAATGAGCACCGGAACATGTATTTTTTCCAACACATTTTCATTATCCACAGCATAGAGCTGTCTCAAACAATACAAACAAATCCGCAAAAATGTATTTGATATGTCTTCATACATTCTCCGTATATCAAAATCTGCTTTGTAGGGATATTTGGCATAATCGACTTGAACACCCTTTTTCTCTGTAAAAGGAAATAAGTCAAGAAGAGGCACAGGCCAAAGCAATACGTACATAAGACGCGATGCTATTCTATGTTTTACTGAATAATTTGATCCAAGGAAAATAAGTCCAGAAATTTTATTACTGTGCAGAGCAAAAAACTCAAGGACAACAAATGTGCCGAGTGAATGACTGACCATAATACAGGTTTGTATATTGAGATAATCCAACAGAGTTTCAATGTCCTCTGCAATTTTCTTCATCTCATAATCACCATATTTTGGCAATTTTTTTGATTTGCCATGTCCACGCAAATCCAAACTCACAATATTATATTCATCTTTAAATTTTTCTTCGTATACAATCCACGCGGACGAGCTCCCAAAAACTCCGTGGACAAAAACTATTGTTTTGCGTCCTGGAATAAAAGTATTTTTTTTATAGTAAATTCTATTATCGAAATAAAATTCTTGCATACGTTATCGTATTTCCTCCCACTCTGTGTTACTTGATTTTTTGAAGAGTGAGTTTGAAACACCATTTTTTGTCCATTGCCACAAAAGTCTCGGCCAGCCTATTTTGTGAGCCCTGCGTCCTGGATGATAGATTCGTAGTGACTTCACAAAATATACATCGCCAGCTTTCATAGCTCTTCTCAAAAATTCATGATCCTCGGCTACTACCAATCTAGCATTGTATCCACCAATTTTTTTAAATATAGAAGTCCTTACCATCTGAAATTCTCCTCCTGCACCACCAATTTTTATTATGTTATTTATGAGAATATGAACATAATCCTCTGTGGAAAAAACCAACCAATCTCCAAATGTCTCAAGCTCTTTGAATACTCTGATTGAAGGAATAATAGTTGAAATGTGTGGTTTCTCTTTGAAAATGTTTAGCGCTCGTGAAAAGAAATTATTTATATCTGGAATATATACATCGGCATCTAGAAATACAAGAAAATCGCCGTCAGCCAACTGTGCTCCAGCATTTCTACCACCCGCAATAGTTTGTCGTGTTTTCCCGTCATGAATAGCAATTTTGTTGGTATATTTTCTGGCAATCTCAATTGTTTTGTCTTTACTATTTCCGTCAGAAATAATAATTTCTTTTTCACCAGTATATTCGGACAAATTTTTCAAAGTCTTCTCAATAATTTTTTCCTCGTTTAATGTTGGAATAATAAAAGATATCATATGTTTGTAATTATGTTATTTTATTTGTGAAGTAATTTTGCTCTTCATATATCGTGAAAAACCGTACAATACGACGAGGCACACAATGCCCGCTCCAACCAGAAAAACAGTTTTAAACCATCCAGCAATAGCATTCGAAGCTCGCCCAAAAAAGTAGCCAAGAATGATAAGCATTAAAACCAACACAACTTCCCCGAGCGCATTTAGAATCATATATTTTTTAAACGGAATTTTGCTTGCTCCAGCTGTCATAAGAGTCGCAAGCGCCATACCAAAACCCAACGTCACTTTTGATATGAACAAAATTTTTTCATGATATTTATGAAAAAGTAATCGTGCTTTTTCCAGAAGTTCAGGAGTGACACTGAGAAAATGTCCCCTCTTTTTCAAAAAAGGCTCCAAAAAATAATAACCCAAGTAATACCAGAAAACATCAGCGACCAAATCTCCCACACAGAGAGCAATGAGCATAGGAACAAAACTGAAATATCCGAGATGATACATAAAACCCGAGGCGATCATCACAATCGGTCCCTCTATTATAGTTCCAATAAATAACAAGACATATTTTGATTGTCCAAGAAACGCGATAATAGGTGTTGTAGATGATAATAATGACATTATATTTATTTATTTTTTTTCGGAACCTCGTGAGTATGA
>Ga0194053_10000437_pt1 | contig 31871 bp, 32 predicted proteins | sample SepL228m_MetaG_FD_161684 | JGI IMG/M metagenome (GOLD analysis project Ga0194053, IMG submission 161684) | Anoxic zone freshwater microbial communities from boreal shield lake in IISD Experimental Lakes Area, Ontario, Canada - Sep2016-L227-8m | ecosystem: Environmental > Aquatic > Freshwater >... | reverse complement strand
ACCGTACTTAAACCGACACAGGTGGGATGGTAGAAGATACCAAGGCGCGCGAGAGAACCCTCGTTAAGGAACTCGGCACAATAGCCTCGTAACTTAGGGAGAAGAGGTCCTTTCAGTCGTCACTCGCAAGAGAAAGCGATTGAAAGGCGCAGTGAATGGGCCAGGGCGACTGTTTAACAAAAACACAGCACTCTGCAAACACGCAAGTGGACGTATAGGGTGTGACACGTGACCAATGCCGAAAGGTCAAGGCAAGGGGTTAGCCGCAAGGCGAAGCTCCGAACCAAAGCCCCGGTGAATGTCGGCCGTAACTATAACGGTCCTAAGGTAGCGAAATTCCTTGTCGGGCAAGTTCCGACCTGCACGAATCGTGTAACGATCCTGGCACTGTCTCAACGAGGATCTCGGTGAAGTTGTAGTTCCGGTGAAGATGCCGGATACCCGCAGTAGGACGGAAAGACCCCGTGAACCTTTACTGTAATCTGACATGGTCGTCTGGTTTTTCATGTGTAGCATAGCTGGGAGGCTTTGAAGCTGGGTCGTCAGGTCCAGTCGAGCCAATAGTGAAATACCAGTCTTGAGAAGGCGGACGTCTAACCTTGGCCCGTGAATCCGGGTGGGGGACAGTATCAGAGGGTCAGTTTGACTGGGGCGGTTTCCTCCCAAACGATAACGGAGGAGTTCGAAGGTTCCCTCAGCACGGTTGGCAATCGTGCATTGAGCGTAAAGGTATATAGGGAGCTTGACTGCGAGACCGACAGGTCGAGCAGGTGCGAAAGCAGGACTTAGTGATCCGGTGGTTGCTCGTGGTAGCGCCATCGCTCATCGGACAAAAGGTACTCTGGGGATAACAGGCTGATGACTGCCAAGAGTTCACATCGACGCAGTCGTTTGGCACCTCGATGTCGGCTCATCGCATCCTGGGGCTGGAGAAGGTCCCAAGGGTTTGGCTGTTCGCCAATTAAAGCGGTACGCGAGCTGGGTTCAAAACGTCGTGAGACAGTTTGGTCCTTATCCGCTGTGGGCGTAGGAGATTTGAGGAAAACATTCCTTAGTACGAGAGGACCGGGAATGACGTACCTCTGGTGTTCCAGTTGTTCCATCCTAGGAGCATCGCTGGGTAGCTATGTACGGAAAGGATAAGCGCTGAAGGCATCTAAGCGCCAAGCCTCTTCCAAGATTGGATCTCCCCTCCGCAAGGAGCTAAAGGCAGGTTGAAGACTACGACCTTGATAGGCTGGAGGTGTAAGGCCCGTGAGGGTTTCAGCTGACTAGTACTAATCAGCCGTGTGGCTTGACTTTATTTTGACCTTACCTTTGACTTAATTTCTTTTCTTACCCATCTCTATTTTTACTTTATTGGATTTTTCCGGTGACCATGGCGAGAAGGTAACACCCGTTCCCATACCGAACACGGAAGTGAAGGGTCTCAGCGGCGATGGTACTAGAGCTTTGGCTTTGGGAGAGTAGCACGTTGCCGGATTTTTTTTCGAGGGCTTGTGAGTAACATCACAAGCCCTTTTTTATTGCACCAACACAGTTTCAGAGCTATAGATCAAATAAAGGCGTTGAATTTTCTTCTGGAGGGCGAACCTCGTGTGAGCCGCGTGAAAAGAAAGAACTTAATGAGTAGAATTTTTTATACTGCTATTTTCATCTCTTCTCTGTCGCTTACGTGCTTTTCCGCCCCTGTCCTCTCTAATCAAAATGACCCACTTATGAATACTAACTCTGCAATAGCAATGTTCGGCTCCGGCTGCTTCTGGTGCTCTGAAGCCGTTTTTCAACGCATCCCCGGTGTGACTTCAGTTAAATCCGGATATTCCGGTGGGAAAACCAAAAACCCGACTTACAAGCAGGTTTGCACAGGTGATACCGGTCATGCAGAAGTTATTCAAATTTCATATGACCCTCAAAAAGTCTCGTATGAAAATTTATTGGATACTTTCTGGCTGAGCCATGATCCCACGACTTTGAACCGACAAGGAGCTGATATTGGGACCCAGTATCGCTCTGTGATTTTTTATTATGATGATATTCAAAAAAACGCAGCAGAAAAATCAAGGCTGTCGCTTGATAAGTCAGGAAAACTCAAGGCCCCCGTGGTCACTCAGATCGTCCCAGCCGCCGAATTTTATCCCGCCGAGGACTATCATGCGGATTATTATAATAAAAATAAGTCCGCTCCTTACTGCCGTTTTGTCATTGCCCCGAAACTCGAGAAATTAAAAAAGTAATTTTATTTTGGAGTGCGGCGGCTTGACGCCGCTTTGTTCCGGCGCGGCTTGACGCGCCGATTATATCGCAGCCCCTCAAGCTGGGCCGAGTAAAAGCGGTCTCAAGCTCAGCACTCCCGTATTTTAGTTCTATGAATCCTCCTCCATGGTCATTATTACGCCAAGTTGCTACCGAGGAAACTGCCCGACTCATTAGCAGGCTCCCTTCTCAAATCAGGGCGAATATTCAGAAAATTCCAATAATTTTTGAAAAATTTCCAAACTCCGCACTAGTTGCCGATGGGGTAGAGGCGGATGTAATGGGCTTATTTGTCGGAGATGACTACCCTCATGAGTCGTGTGACCCAATGCCAACGGAAATTTATTTATTTCTTAATAATATTTGGGATGAAGCTCATTCCGAAATGTCTGTTTTTCGCGCGGAGGTCCGGAATACTCTTTTGCATGAATGGGGGCATTATTTGGGACTTGATGAAGAAGAATTGAATGATCGGGAACTGTAGAATATATCCAGGGCAGACGCATCTAAATTTCTATTATTCCGGCCTTTCTGGCTCAAATATTCAGGAGGAAAGGCCTTTTTTGGAGTGCGGCGGCTTGACGCCGCTTTGATTTCGGCGCGGCTTGACGCGCCGTGCTCTCGGCCTGTCAAGCCAGGCCTTATGAAAGCGGCGTCAAGCCGCCGCACTCCAAATTGGCGTTGCCAAATAGAGTCAAAATGGCCAGAAATCTGGGATTTAGATGCGTCTGACCTGAGAAATTTTTACGCATCTATTGACGCCATTATAGAGATGGTATAGGCTTTACAAATATCAGTTGCAGGTATCTGGCTGACTAATGGTAATTAATCAAAAAGGAGTTCGATTATGTGTAAGCTGTTCCGAAAAGTTAAAGGGTTTACGTTGATTGAGTTGTTGGTGGTTATTGCCATTATCGGCATCTTGGCCGGATTGCTTACCCCTGCGCTGTCGAGTGCCCGTGAAAAAGGGCGACGAGCTGTTTGTGCCAATAACGAGAAACAAATCGTTTTGTTCCTCAAAATGTATGCAGGTGATAATGCAGAAAAGTACCCTTCTACGAGTCTGACTAATTTGTTCGGATCATATGTCAAGGCGGGTGATTTGGGGATTTTTGTTTGTCCGTCTTCGAAGGCCACGAAAATATCGACCTTTGCCGGATTTGGCGCTGGTAACAGTGCCTATGCTTATGGTGGTGCGAAACAGGACGAATCGTCCGCCTCGGGATCACCTATTGTGTGGGATAAAGTGAGCTCGGATCCTACTGCGGCGCTAGCCATTCCTTCCGATACTGTTTGGGGTGGAAATCATCAGAATGAAGGTGGGAACGTTGGATTCATTGGAGGGCAAGTTCAATGGTTCACCAGGCAGGGTAGCGACACTAACTCGACAACTATTTCTTATTTGGCTAAGCAGGTGACGAATACTACTTTTTGGACTACAGACGCAAGCCTGTTTTGATCCACGCATCTGAGTGAATCTAGCTTTGAATTGATCTGGCCGGGGACATGAAAATGTCTCCGGCTTTTTCTTTGCCCGTTTGATGTTCTCCTCTTCAAATCTTTCCCCATGATTGCCAAAGTTGTAGTTGATGTTGCCGTTGACAAGCAGTTCGACTACCTGTTGCCCTGACTGCTCGACATCAAGCGTGGATCTCGCAAGGGAGGGGCGTGACGTGCCCCTCCCTCGTAAACTACTTTGTCTGTTTCTCCTTTTCATCCAGAATTGATTTCCAGAATATCCGGCCATTCGGATCCTGACGGATGGACTCAGCTTTCTCTTCCGGCATCCACGCGTTTCCCTCCCATGCAATGAATTCCCTCTTGAATGGCGGGGTCTTCTGTTCCAGTTTGTTTAAACGCAAGTTCTGCTTCGTCATACTTCCTCTCTTCTTTCATTGTTTTTTACTGTCTGTTCAAGAGCCACCAATCGGCGCTCAAAATCTTCCAACTCCCGAACCTTTAAGGCGTGGCCGAGAATGTCATTGCAAATCAACCGTCGCAGGCGGTCGTCTTCCGTATCCAGCAGTTCAGCAAGTTCCGCCATGGCCCGGGTGGCATGGGTTTTGACGGAATCCATGGTCTCGGAAAGAACTGTATCGCGTTGCCGTGCAAGTTCAGCGCGGAAAACGGGATCTTTCAACCAGCGATGCGCTGTCGAGCGGCCCACACCAGCAGCCCTGCAGGCCGCTTGGATGTCAGGATTAGTGACAAGCTCAACTAACAGTTGCTGCTGTCGCAAGGTCAACCCTGTGACAGTTTCAGTATCAAGATCGGGCGATTCATCCATCGTATTCTCTCCTTTTTCTGTTTTGTTTTCGTTTGCTGCCTCCATTATATGTGTGGAAATCAACGGCCTGGATGGAACTTGAAGCGTTCCTATATAAGGATCTATGGCCATAGGCACTAAGATAAGACAGTCCAACCCATCTTAATCTTAATCGTAATCTGCTGCCCCAGAGAGGCTTGTGATATATAATGTTTCTAATACATTGCCGCGCAACAACTTGAGTTTGATGTGCTGGCGGATGACATTCTGTATCCGTGTACCAGTTTGTGCCATTATGTGCCACGTATTCAGGCCGCCAGAAATCAACCACCCATTTTTTACGATTATTTTCGCGCTTTAACGAAAAATCAACGGATCAACAACCAACTTGTTTATGAAAGATGAGGGGTGTATCTTCCAGTTTAGTCATGCGACTTTTGGACATAGAAAAAAAGGCATTAGCCCATGCCCTCAACGGTGTGGAGGGCGTGGCTTATCTTTATGGCTCTCGAACCGATCCTTTAGGCAAGGGCGGGGATATTGATTTACTGGTCTTTTCCCATGTGGATTCTCCCTACCGGCTATCTCAAAAAATTTCCGTGCGCTTCCGCATGGAATGCGATGAGAAAATAGATGTGTTGGTTGTTAACCCGGAGCGCATTTCGGAAGAACAGAAGCCGTTTTTAGAGCTTATCAAGCGGGAGGCGTTGCTCATTCAATGAATACAGCGGAACAGATCGAGGTCACAAAACGGGACTTGGGTAAGGTAATGGACGCGATGGCGCTGGTTCAGGCATCCTTAAATAAACTCGCTCCTTATGAAGAGACGCGACATTACAGCGCAGATGAAAGTGAACCGTATGATGCTTTGAGTGACCGGTTCATTCGCTCGGTTGAGGTGAGTCTTAAATTTTTCAGAAGCTATGAGCGCCTTCAGTTCGCCGAGGAATCGGACACACTTCGTGACCGGCTTAACCGGATGGAGAAGCTGAAGGTAATTACCTCTGTTGAGCGCTGGTTCAATATGCGTGATGTGCGAAATCGGATTGTGCATGATTATTTGCCGAACGAAACCAAGCAGATGTATGATGATGTCATGGGAGATTTTGCCAAGGAACTATCCTTCCTGGTCGAAAAAATTCGACAAATAAAGTTTTGATTTGCTCGAATCTTTTTCCTTTGAACGTTTCACCCCATGATTGCCAAAGTTGTAGTTGATGTTGCCGTTGACAAGGAATTCGACTACCTGATCCCTGACTCTTTGACTGCTCAAGTCAAGCTTGGATCCAGAGTCAATCTCTCCTTTGGCCCCCGCAAGACCCAGGGTTACGTTGTTGGGTTTAGTCAATCTTCGGCACACCCTAAGCTCAAAGCCATTGAGTCGGTTGTGGGGGAGAAACCGTATATCGCAGAAAGCCTCCTTAAACTCGCCCGCTGGATGGCGGACTATTACTGTGCGCCTGTTGAATTGGCCGTGCAGGCGGTTCTGCCAGGGGCGGTACGGAATCAAGCCGCGAAGTTTAAAGAGCAGTTGTTTGTGGAGTTGGTGGCGGAGAAATTCGATCAACCCATCATTAACACCCTCACCCCAACCCTCTCCCCTGAAGGGAGAGGGAGTAGTGCGCATGAACTCCCTCTCCCTTCAGGGGAGAGGGCGGGGGTGAGGGTCTCTTCCCCCAAATTAGTCCGCTTAAAATCCCCCAAACAAGCTGCTGTTCTTGATTTCCTTCAGACCCGTGGCGGAATGTTCCTTCATGACCTCATCAAGCTTTCCGATTCCGATGCGGCCACGGTGCGTGCTTTGGAAAAAAAAGGAGTGGTCCGCATCAATAAACAGGCGGCCTTGCGTGACCCCTTCGCCAATCACACGATCTTGCGTACCGAGCCCCTCGCCTTAATGCCCGGACAGGCCGTGGCGCTAGAGGTGGTCAAGCAGGCGATTGATAAGCCTTCCGTCATCCTCCTCCACGGCGTCACCGGGAGCGGTAAGACGGAAGTCTACCTGCAAGCCATTGATCATGCCTTGAATCAGGGAAAAGGGGCGATTGTGTTAGTCCCGGAAATCTCATTGACCCCCCAGACGATTGAGCGCTTCCGTAGCCGGTTTGGGGACACCATCGCGGTACTCCATAGTCACTTGTCCTCCGGAGAACGTCATGATGAATGGCATCGAATCCATTCGGGGGCGGCCCAGATCGTGGTAGGGGCTCGATCTGCTGTTTTTGCACCTATCGTTAATCTCGGGCTTATTGTGGTGGACGAGGAGCATGAGCACACTTATAAGCAGGAGGAGATGCCCCGTTATCATGCCCGCGATGTAGCGGTCATGCGGGGGCATTTTGAAAAATGTGCGGTACTGCTGGGTTCGGCCACCCCGGCGCTTGAATCCTTCGCCAACGCGAAAAATGGCAAGTATCAACTGGTTGAAATGATGAACCGGGTGGATCATCGCGCGATGCCTCACATGCGTATTGTGGATATGCGGCAAGAAGCGGAGCGCACAGGCCGGCTGTCCATTTTTTCTCGCGACCTTGTGGATGCGGTTCGTAAGCGTATTGACAAGGCTGAACAGGTGATTTTATTCCTAAATCGCCGCGGTTATGCTTCATCATTGGTGTGCCCCAAGTGCGGCCTGGTCGCTAAATGCAATGAATGTAGCATTGCCATGACCTATCATCGGCACGATGAGACGCTCAAATGCCATATATGCGGTGCGATTCAAGGGGTGCCTGATCGTTGCCCGGGATGTCAGGATCCGGCTATTAAATTTGCCGGAATTGGCACCCAAAGAGTGGAGGTGGCTGTCGGAAAGCTGTTTCCAAAAGCTCGAATTGCCCGCATGGATGCTGATGCGACTCGAGGGAAGGATTCACATCGACGAATCCTGAATGAATTCAAGACTGGTAAAATTGACATACTGGTTGGTACACAAATGATCGCCAAAGGGTTGGATTTTCCGAATGTGACACTGATAGGGGTGCTTAACGCTGATATGAGCCTTCATATGCCGGATTTCCGGGCTAGTGAACGTACTTTTCAGCTTTTAACGCAGGTGGCTGGGCGGGCTGGGCGTGGTGAGATTCCTGGGGAAGTGATTGTGCAGACCTCAACCCCATTTCACCAGGCGATTCAAGCGGCGCGGCGATTGGACTATGATGGCTTCTGTGACCAGGAGAATGAGTTCCGGCGCGAACTGGGTTATCCCCCTTTTGGGCATTTAGTTTGTGTGGGAATCAAGGGAATGGACCAGATTAAGGTGACGAAGGCGGCGGAACAGTTTGCCGCCCAGCTTCAACCATTGCTTTCCTCCAAGGTGATTGTGAGTGGGCCGGCTCCTGCCCCCCTTGAGAAAGCAAAGGGTCAATTCCGGCATCAGATCATGCTACGGGCTCCGACGACCAAGGCCATTACGGAATCGTTAAAGGTGGTCGCCCGTGAATTCCGCTGGCCCTCCGGCGTCTCCGTATACATCGACGTTGATGCTGTCTCGTTAATGTAGGGGAAATAGTTCTTGGTTGTCTGTTATTGGTATTGGATTTTGATGTGTGAGCAGTTATTTTAGCCGGACAGAGGTAATTGATATGCAGAATAATAAGTTTTATGTAACGACCCCGATTTACTATGTAAATGACAGGCCCCATATCGGGCATGCGTATACCACGATTCTGGCTGATGTTCTGGCCCGGTACCATCGGCTATTGGGTGTGCCCACCTTTTTCCTTACGGGCTCAGATGAACACGGGCAGAAGGTTCAGCAGGCGGCCGAGAAGGGCGGCGTGAGCCCTCAGCAACATGCCGACACCACGGTCGTAAGATTTCAGGAATTGTGGAAAAAACTCGAAATTACAAATGATGACTTCATTCGTACTACCGAGGCCCGCCATAAAGATGTCGTGCAGAAAATCTTCCAGGATTTGTACGAGCGAGATGAAATATACCGGTCGGAATATGACGGCTGGTATTGCGTCCCTTGTGAGCGATTCTTCATGGAGAAGGATTTGGACAATGGCGCCTGTCCTGATTGTAAGCGGCCCGTGGAGCGAATCCGCGAGTCCAATTATTTCCTAAGAATGAGCAAATATCAGGAGTGGCTCATTCAGTATATTCAAGAGCATCCCAAATTCATTCAACCTGATTTCCGGCGGAATGAAACCCTCGGGTTTCTTCGTAAAAAGCTTACCGATCTCTGTGTTTCCAGGCCAAAGAGTCGCCTGAGTTGGGGCATTGAGCTGCCTTTTGATAAGGATTTTGTTGCCTATGTCTGGTGCGATGCCCTGACGAATTATATCAGTGCCGTGGGATATCTGTCTGATGATGAGAAATTCAAAAAGTGGTGGCCTGCTTCCTATCACCTGATCGGCAAAGACATTTTGACGACCCACACGGTCTATTGGCCCATCATGCTTAAGGCCATGGGGGTTGAGCTTCCAGAAACCGTTTTCGCCCATGGCTGGTGGCTGATGGGGGACGCCAAGATGAGCAAAACGACCGGGAATGTCGTCGACCCGATGCAATTTGTGGATCAATACGGAGTGGATGCTTTCCGCTATTTTTTGATGGCGGAAATGGTGCTGGGCCAGGATGCCAGCTTCACTGAGGATGCCTTTATCCGTCGCTATAATGCGGATCTAGCCAATGACCTTGGTAATATGCTTAGTCGGCTGATCAAGATGATCAGCACCTACACCGGGGGTGTATTACCCGCGCCGGATGTCACTGGTGAGGATGAACTCACGCTCCGTTCCGCCGCTCTTGAGGCCGCCGGCACCATGGAAACGATGATTACCAATATGCGTATCGACATGGGGCTGACAGCTGTTGCCAATGTGGTGCGTGCGGCCAATCGTTATCTTGAAAAGAAACAGCCATGGACGTTGGCGAAGCAGGAGGATAAACGGCCTTTGCACACGGTGCTTTACACCGCTGCGGAAACTTTGCGTATTGTGAGCGGTTTGCTGTATCCGGTTATGCCTGGCAAGATGAGCGAATTGCGGATGACGCTGGGAATTCAGGAGACTGTTCCGGATATCCGATCGCTTAAAGACTGGGGCCTGTTAAAGCCCGGAACCCGCTTGGGAGAGATGCAGTCTCTCTTCCCTCGAATTATGCCTGTCGTGGCACAGGCGGCCCCTGTGGCTCCTCCTGCAGTTGCTGTTGCCCCTACTGGCGTGGCGTTGGTGGAGTATGTGGATTTTCAGAAGATACAGTTGCGAACAGCTAAAATCCTGGTGGCAGAAAAAGTCGCGGGTGCTGATAAGTTACTGAAGCTTCAAATTGAGTTGGGCGGAGAAAATCGGCAACTGGTGGCTGGAATTGCGCAGCATTACGAACCCGAAGTTCTGATCGGGAAAACCGTGGTGGTGGTGGCAAACCTCAAGCCCGCGACCATTCGCGGCGTGGAATCGAATGGGATGTTGTTGGCCGCCAGTGTGGGGAAAAACTTAAAGCTGATCACGGTTGATGGTGAGTTTCCGTCAGGTGCCGTGGTGAAATGAGAAGGAATAAGTTATGACAGACAATGAAGTATTAAACGTCTTTCTTGAAACCAAAGCCCTTTTGAAGGGGCATTTTGAGCTCCGGTCGGGTTTACATAGCGATCAGTTCTTTCAATGCGCCAAGGTGCTTCAGCAGCCCCGTATTGCGGCTCGTTTGTGTGAGGCCCTGGTCATGAAGGTGCGGCTTGAAAATCCGGGACTGCATGTGGACGGCGTGATTGCGCCGGCCATGGGGGGGCTATTTGTTGGACATGAAGTAGCCAAGACGCTGGGAGTAGTCTCGATTTTTGCGGAGAAGCATGAGGGCGCCCTGGTGTTGCGGCGCGGGTTCGAGATTCCAAAAAATGCTTCATTTGTGGTGGCTGAAGATGTCATTACCCGGGGCGGGCGTGTGCAGGAGACCATTGATATCGTCGAAGGTCGCGGTGGTAAAGTGGTCGCAGTTGCGGTGCTGGTGGATCGGAGCGGGGGTAAAGCGAGGTTTGTGCCACCCCTGACCAGTTTACTGCAGATGGAGCCCGTTACCTTTGAGCCTGCGAAATGCCCTTTGTGTGCACAGAAGATTCCGCTCGAACATCCTGGATCTTAAGCAACGGAGGGAATTCACTATTCAGAACATTGGCCACGAGCGACCGGGTAGTTGCATTCGGATAGACAATAAAAAAGGGCAGGACAATAAAGTCCTGCCCTTTTGATTGCCGGGGGAGGTTAGTTCGACAACCGACCGCCGACACCCTTCACATTCTTATCGATCGCCTTGGCTGTCAATTTCGGACGCAATGCGCGCACGGCGGCACCCGCCTGCCACATTTCCGATTCATGGATCTCAGCCAACTTCTTGGCAAGATACTTCTGGTAGTCTTTACCGCCGCAGTCACGAAGGACTTCACGTGTTTCCTGCCCGACTTTGACCGATTGGTAAAGTTTCTTGAAAACAGGAAGATTAGCTTTGTGGAAGATGGGGCGCCATTTCAGCGCGCCATGCTGGGCTGTAACAGAGCAGTTCTGATACATCCAGTCCATGCCATTTTCATCAACGAGCCGGATGAGGCTTTGGGTCAATTCCTCAACGGTTTCATTGAAGGCCTCGCTGGGGGAATGATCGTTGGCACGCAAGACGTCATACTGAGCTTGCATCATGCCCGCCAAAGCGCCCATCAATACGCCGCGTTCGCCGGTCAGATCACTGCACACTTCCTTTTTGAAGGTTGTGGGGAACAGATAGCCGGAGCCAATGCCAATACCTAGCGCGATGCAGCGCTCGGTGGCGCGCCCGGTGGCGTCCTGCTCAACAGCGAAGCTGGAATTGATGCCAGCACCGGACAGGAAATTGCGGCGGACATTCAGGCCGGATCCCTTGGGCGCAACCATGATGACATCCACATCTTTGGGCGGGATGACCTTCGTTTGATCCTTGTACACGATTGAAAACCCGTGCGAGAAGTAGAGGGCATCACCGGGCTTCAGATTGGCTTTGATGGTCGGCCATACCTGCCGCTGGGCGGCGTCGGAGACCAACAACTGAATGATGGTGGCGCGTTTAACTGCGGTGGGAATATCAAACAATGTTTTCCCAGGCACCCATCCATCCTTACAGGCGCGATCCCAATCCTTTTTGAATTCAGGAGCCTGGCCGATGATGACCTTGAATCCATTGTCCTTAAGGTTCAATGCCTGAGCGGGTCCCTGAACACCATAGCCGATGATGGCGATGGTTTCTTTTGCCAGAACTTTGCGCGCCTTGGCGACGGAAAATTCCTTGCGGGTGACGATGTTTTCTTTCTCTTTTCCGAACGTAATTAATGCCATAATATATTTACTCCTTTTGAAAAGCCAACAAGTGTAGGAGTTTTTAAAGCCACGTCAATCGTAAATACGCAGTTGAAGATTTTGGCGTACCGACTACAATGCGGGCTCAACTTTATCAAGAAAGAGGCAACTATATGGCACGTGTATTCAATTTTGGAGCTGGTCCTGCCGTTCTTCCTGTCGAAGTCCTTGAAGAGGCACAAAGGGAGTTGCTGGATTTTAAGGGATCAGGAATGTCCATTTTGGAGCATAGTCACCGCGGCAAAGAATACGATGCCGTGCATCAGGAAGCGATTGCGAACGTCAGCAAATTGCTTAAGTTGTCTGATGACTACTCAGTCTTGTTTATTCAGGGTGGTGCCAGTATGCAATTTGCCATGGTGCCTATGAATCTGTTGGGGGCGGGGCAATCGGCCGATTATGTCAACTCCGGCACCTGGGCTGATAAGGCTGTTAAAGAAGCCAAATTAATAGGTACGGTCAATGTCATCGCCAATACCGGCAAGGATATTCCCACCCGTGTGCCTAAAAACGAGGATCTGAAATTTACCAAGGGTGCTGCGTATGTGCATATTACCTCCAACGAGACTATTTCCGGAGCTCAGTGGAAGTTGTTCCCTAAGACCGAATCGCCGCTGGTGGCGGATATGTCCTCGGATATTCTATCCCGTCCTTTTGACATCAACCAGTTCGGTTTAATATATGCCGGTGCCCAGAAAAATCTTGGTCCGTCAGGGCTGGCTTTGGTGGTGATGCGGAAAGACCTGGCCGAGCGTGCCCCGGCCAACACACCCACGATGCTCAAATACAAAACGCATATCGAAGAGAACTCCCTTTACAATACCCCGCCGACGTTCGGAATCTACGTCCTGTCGCTGGTAACTCGTTGGATTCTCAAAATGGGGCAAGAGAATCTCTATAAGCAGAATGTTGATAAAGCGGCTAAAATTTACAATGCCCTCGACAGCAGTTCATTTTATAAGGCGACGGCTGTTAAGGAATTCCGGTCCGATATGAATATCACGTTCCGCTTACCCTCGGAAGCCCTTGAGGAAACCTTCATCAAGGAGGCTTCAAAGCAGGGAATGAAGGGATTGAAGGGGCATCGGATGGTGGGTGGTGTTCGCGCTTCCATTTATAATGCCTTCCCCGTTGCCGGCGTGGATGCGCTGGTTGCCTTCATGAAGGAATTTGAGCGTAAGAATGGTTAATGGTTATTCGTTAATAGTTATTGGTTCTTTATGGCCAAAGTTTTGGGGCTTGTCCAAATAACCAATAACTGATAACTAACAACGACTTTACGCACCTGTAGCTCAATTGGATAGAGCGTCAGCCTCCGAAGCTGAAGGTTGCTGGTTCGATCCCGGCCAGGTGCACCATGTCTATTTCGGCGAAATGGCGGCAGGGATAGATTCTGAAATGGTCGATAAGGGGATCCACCCCATACCCTCTGGCGCGGAGATATACATCCAATTTTCGTTGGTGACACCCGTGATCACGGAGATGCCCGGCTTCAATGTGAAGAGTTTTTTTGAAGATTCTGAGGGAGTCAAAAACACCTGAATTTCTGCATCTCCCTGAATGGTTAGCAATTTCTCATTCGTTAAATGCAGCCAGATGCGATCCCTGATACTGGGGCTTTTGCCAAAGCCGCTGCGGCTGATGATGTTGGTTTCCCCAGCCTTGGCGACGTTCTGGGTAGGTGAGTATACGGATTGAGCCGGAGTATGCTCTGCGTGGTAGTGGATGGGGAATGGGCCTGCGGTCAGGATTATAAACTGCATTTTGCGAGTATCAAAGAAGCTCAGGGAGCAGGCTGGAATGGCGGTGAGGGTGCTGCTGACCGGGACAATGGTTTGGTTGAAAACTTGCCGGGAGGGGGTGGTCTCACCCGCCACTGCCTTCAATTCATATACCTTAAGTTCAGGGAGAGGTTTTATGCCGGGCTTTAGATAGATATCCGGCAACAAATCCCCCTCGATCGTGAAAACAACTGTAATTAAATCACCCAGGGCAATATTGAGAGGTATTGGATTGACTGAGAAGGCAAACCGCCCAACAAGCCCGGAGAAATCTGTCGGGCGCCCTGCTTCAGGTAGAGGCTGAATGGATAAATTCAAGGCTTCGATGGGGATACTGGCTGGACGCCTTGATTCCTGCATCATGAAAAATGAACGGGTAGTTTGGATGAAGGTTCCATTAAGGCGAGGGGAGAAGACAACCGATCCAGCTTTAGGGGCTCGCGCCCATGCCCGGAATTTCCGGACCTCGTAGGAGAGCCCTTCAAGTGTAACGTGTTCAATAGGAAGTTCCTGAAATGGATAGAGTTGTAATTGGTCAGGAGCAGGAAGCGCGTCAATTGAAATTTGTGGGGCAAGCGTTTCCCCTGTGATGTGGATGGCCAATGTTACCTGAAAGGCTTCGCCTGCATAGATGGTGGCACGATCGGGAGAAAATCGGGCAAAAAGGGGCGCCGCGGCAAAGGAGGGAAGACACATGGCTAAATAGAGCCAGGAAGCGGCCATCGCTTTTCCAAATTTCTGGTCAAATAGGTGCATGTACGGCATAATCTACACTTCATTTCACGGTGTCAATGGGGAGAATTTCGATTATGATTTTGTATGTGATCATGGAAACTGCAGAGAAGTATTTGGCCGGGAACTGGCAGCGCCCGCGATTGACTTTGGAGGAAACGTCTGGCGATTATTGTTTGATGATCCATTATAAGCAATTGAATTTGAAGATGTTGTCGGTGCTCCGCCCCCGTGCGATCGTCTACAGTGGGTCTTCTACCCCTTTTGAAGAGTATGATGTGCGACAAACTCGTAATTATCGGCAGGTTGTGATGACCTCAGCAATCCCTCAGTTGGGGATTTGTGCCGGACAACAATTAGCTGCGGAATTCTTCGGCTGCACTTTGGGAATCATGCACTTGCTCTCTGAGGAAGAGGCCGATCATAATCCAAAATACCATCCTGGTGAATACAAAGAGTGGGGTGTGTACCCTGTCACTATATTGCAAAAAGACCCCCTGTTTGATGGGCTAGGTAAGATCGTCCGGGTTCAGCAGTTTCATCGCAGTGAAATCAAGGGGATTGGGAGCGAGGTCATCATATTGGCCAGCAGTAAAGCGTGTCAGGTGCAGGCCTTCCGACACCGGACTAAGCCCTTCTATGGCGTTCAGTTTCATCCGGAGGAGGCCTGTGAAGGTTATTCCGATGGGTTTAAGATTCTGAGTAATTTCTTTAAATGGGCGGCGGCTCGACAGAAATAACGGATTTGTTATATAAGTTTTGAATGCGTTCATGATGTAAAGTGAAGGAGTGGGTTTGGGCAATGAATGAATCCCTGAAATTAAGGCAAAGTATTGTCGATGTGCGACGGGTAGTCGTAAAGATTGGCAGTCGTGTATTGGTTCAGAAAACAGGCCGACCGGAACATCGTCGAATCCGGGGTTTGGTTGACGAAATGGCGAAACTTCGCCATGCGGGTATCGAGGTTGTCCTCGTGACCTCCGGCGCCATTGGGGCAGGGATGGAGGCCTTAGGGATGGCAACGAGGCCAACCGAATTACCGGATCTGCAAATGGCGGCAGCCGTGGGGCAATGCCGCTTGATGGCAACCTACGATAAATTATTTTCGGCAAAACGCTGTAAAGTGGGGCAGGTTTTACTTACACACGATGATTTTGATCATAAGATCCGCCTCACAAACGCCCGCCGCACGATCGAGAACATGTTGCGGCACAAGGTTATCCCGATTGTGAATGAAAATGACGTTGTGGCCGATGAGGAAATTCGTGCGGACATTAAGCTAGGGGACAACGATTTCCTGGCCTCTCTGGTGGTGCGTATGATCCGTGCCGATCTGTTGATCATCTTGAGCACGGTGGATGGATTGCGTGCGCCTGGAGCCAATGGGGGAACCCGGCGGGTACCCTGTCTTGAAAAAGTTGACAAGAACACCCTGGCGCTGGTGACGGGGCAGAAAAATGCGCTTTCAAAGGGGGGCATGGGTTCCAAGCTTCGGGCAGCCAAGCTGGCAGCTCAGGCGGGATGCCATGTTGTGATTGCTGATGGCCGGAAATTGGGTAACATTACCCGAGTCGTGCAAGGGGCGGACGTCGGTACTTTTGTGGTGGCATCATTGTAAGCATTGAGAAGGCAGGATTTATGGGACTTCATGAAGAAATGGTGGCGATGGGCCAACAAGCAGTAATTGCGTCCAGAGGGTTGGCCAGGCTGTCTGCCAGGAAGAAGACGGCGATTCTACTGGCTATGGCCGATGAAGTTGAAGCTCAACGTGAGTCCATTAAAAGGGCGAATGCCCTTGATGTGGAGGCCGCCAAGGCCAATGGGATGGCTGCGGCCATGATAGACCGACTCTCTCTATCTGATTCCCGTATCAATAACATGGCGAGGGGGTTACGTGAAGTGGCGGGCCTTAAGGATCCCGTAGGCGCGGTAATCAGTCGGTGGATTCGTCCGAACGGTTTGGAAATCGTCAAAGTCAGGGTTCCTATTGGAGTGATTGCCATCATTTATGAGGCTCGCCCGAATGTGACCTCTGATGCGGCTGGGTTGTGTTTCAAAACATCCAATGCGGTTATTTTGCGGGGGGGGAAAGAGTCCATTCAATCCAATGGGGCTATTGTGCAGGCTTTAAAAGCGGGTGGGAGTAAAGCCGGCCTTCCTGAAAATGCGATTCAATGGGTCTCGACTACTGATCGGGATGCCGTTCGGGAATTGGTCCAGTTGGAGGGTATGGTGGATCTGGCTATTCCGCGTGGTGGGGAAAGCCTGATTCGTGCCGTAGTTGAGCAGGCCCGTATTCCGGTGATCAAACACTACAAAGGGGTATGCCATACCTTCATAGACGAAACAGCCGACTTGGAAAAGGCCTTGAAAATCTGCGAAAATGCCAAGTGTCAGCGACCGGGCGTGTGTAACGCGATGGAAACACTCCTGGTTCATGAGGCGGTTGCGGCGAAGTTTCTGCCCATCATTGCCCAACGGCTTGGTGTTGAATTGAACGTTGAGCTTCGTGGTGATGAGGCAGCTCGTGCCATCGTGCCGACCATGAAGCCGGCGATAGAGGAGGACTGGTATGCAGAATATCTGGACCTCATTCTTGCCGTCAAAGTGGTCCCCTCTGTGACGGCGGCAATTGAGCACATTAATAAATACGGTTCCAACCACTCCGATGCCATCATTTCTGAATGTGAGGACGCCCAGAAAGAATTCACCCATGATGTGGGGTCCGCCGTGGTTTATGTCAATGCATCCACCCGCTTCACAGATGGCTCCGAATTTGGCATGGGAGCGGAAATCGGGATCAGTACCGACAAGCTTCACTGTCGTGGTCCGATGGGGCTTGAGGAGTTGACAACCTATAAATATGTCATTACCGGGGATGGCCAAGTCAGGGAGTGATAATTCCCGTTCTTCATGTTTACGTTATTTGCGGGAAACCAGACTCCCTGAATCGGGCCTGCTGGACCAAGTGGGCCTGTCCATTAGAACCCTAATCCGTTCCTGAACGAGGAGCGCTCGTTGATGCGAAAGCGGTATGGCCTCCGCTGCTTTGGGATCGTAAAGCTTTTTTAACAGTGAGGTATTACAGAAGTCAGACTTCGGGTTGTCGCGCCACATGGTGATATAGGCCAGATATTTCCCATACTCCACATCAATGGCGGTTGGTGGCATGGTGTTGACATCATCCACGATGGCGGCGAGGCGAGGAGCGGAAACTTTGGGATGCTGAGCAATCCTGCGTGAACAATCCAATGCATTTTTCTGTGAATTGAGAATATGAGTGGTTCGGGTTACATTCATCCCTTTCCATCCTGCGTTCAGCCAGGCAAACGTTGCAACCGCGGTTTCATTGGAGTTCAACGCAATATAGATGCTGAGCGTCGTGGAATGGCTAATTTGAGAGAGCATCCATGTCATACCCGGTACATTCAGTCCTGGCTTTTCACTATAATAAAATAAGGCCTGGTCAAGGGGCCCAACCAGAATTCCGCGATTGCTGAATGATGAGGGAGCGAGGGTCTCAGCGCAGGAGAATAAAACGTCTCGTGTGTCGACTTTGCACCGGAGGAACACTCGCGAATTAGTATAGGAAAAATAACAACCCGATTCCGGGTTGGGCGTGATTTCCTCCATACCGGTTATCCGGTCTGTCACATACTGCAAGGTCCCCGTTGGCCCAGCGCCTATGCATGCATAGGCGCGCTGCATATCGTTACTATTCAGGCATGCCGAGAAACGTAGTGCTACCGGGAATACGGCATAGTCGGGAATTCCTGGATGAAAATTCAGGGCTAGATATTGTGACAATGGAACCCTGACTTTCATGATATACGCAGAGCCTGCTGCCCCGTTCAACTGAGGAAGTTCCCATCCGCTGTCTGTGAGACAGGCTTGGCGCACAAAATCCACCAATGGTTTCACTGTGTCTGGGGAGAAGTTGGTGCAGGGGGATAGGGCGAAGGCAAGCATGGAATCCACGGACCCCTGAGCTTCTGGCGGGAAAGGTCGAATGGCCGTAATGATTTCTTGCGAAGTAGTAACGGGCTCCTCTCCAGAGGCTCCTGCGGCTGCCGCGAGAAAGATCAGTAATCCGGTAAATGAGCGGAGTGAGTGGATGAAGGCTTTTTTTATCATGAATTTATCAAACCTTACCTTTGATTCCAGCGGTTTCTGTTGCGGTGCTGGTAGCATCATCCAAGTGGCCTTCTCTTAGATATTTGCGTGTTTCGCTGGCAATCACACCGGAAAGCAGGAGTAGGGAAATCAAGTTTGGAATGGCCATCATGGCGTTGGCCATATCGGAAAAATCCCACACAAATTGGAGGGATAATACAGATCCGGCATAGACTGCAAGTACCCATAAAATCCGGTAGGGTAGGATTGTTTTTTTGCCCCAAAGATATTCAGCACATCGTTCCCCGTAATATGACCAGCCTAAAATGGTGGAAAAGACAAACGTGAGAAGTCCCACCGTTAGTACGATAGGGCCAATGCCAGGTAAAGACTCGAAGGCGGCTTTAGTCAAGGCCCCGCCTTTGAGTCCGGATAGTGCCACAGGGGATTTCATTACACTGGTGACGATCACCAGTCCTGTTATCGCACAGATTACTACTGTGTCCCAGAACGTTCCCGTGGATGAAACCAAAGCCTGTCGCACAGGATTACGGGACTGTGCAGCGGCCGCCGCAATGGGTGCGGATCCCATACCGGATTCATTTGAAAACAGGCCCCTTGCAACACCAAAGCGTGCGGCCATAACGATCGTAGCCCCCACAAATCCACCCCCTGCGGCGGTGGTGGAAAAGGCAGAATCCACAATCAGTTTTAGTGCAGGGAAAATGAAGGCGGAATTGGCATATAGGATCAGTGAACAGCCGACAACATAAAAGATGGCCATAAAAGGAACTAAAAATTCACAACAAATCGAGATAGACCGGATACCGCCGAGAATGACCAGAGCGGTCAGAGCACTAAGAATTAACCCAACCACATGGGGCGGGGTATGCAACGTTTCTTGTGCCAATGAGGCAATCGAGTTAGCTTGAACCATATTGCCGATGCCAAATGAGGCAACCACGGTGAAAAAGGCAAATAATAGACCCAGCCACTTAAGGCCGAGCCCTTTTTCGAGCGCATACATCGGTCCCCCCAGCATGGAACCATCTGCTGTCTGGACCCGGTATTTGACAGCCAGCAGCGCTTCTGAGTATTTGGTCGCCATTCCCAGGACCCCCGTGAGCCACATCCATAATACGGCGCCGGGACCGCCCAAAGCCACTGCCGTGGCAACGCCTACGATATTACCCGTTCCGATGGTGGCCGCGAGAGCCGTGGTCAAAGCTGCATAGGGTGATATGTCGCCAATGGCATTCTTTTCTTTCGTCACTGACAGCTTCAGGGCCTTGACCAGATGTCTTTGCATAAACCCTGTACGGAGGGTTAAAAAGATGTGGGTTCCGAAAAGTAAAATCAGCATGGGGGGGCCCCATAGAAAGCCGTTAGCTTCGATAATCCAATGGTGAATTGTATCAATCATCAGGTTGAAGTTCCTTTAAGCGGGGTGAGTACGGCGGGGTTTTTACGCATGTCATTTTCCAGCAGTGCGGCAAGACGTTGATAAATGGGGCCAGGTTTACCTGTCCCAATCGGGCGTCCATCAAACTCCACGCCCGCCACCACATTCAGGGTGGTGCCAGCAATGATCAGTTCGCGGGCGGAAAAAATATCCGTCAGGGTGATGTCAGCCAATCCCGAATAGCTCAGAAGGCCGTCACGAACGAGTTCTTGCGAAAGCGCCATAGTCCTGAGCATGGTGGTGCCTGTGAGAATGCGGTCAAGATTGGGGAACAGCAGGCGGTTGTCATACGAGACGATGCCCATGTTTTCAGTGGCGCCTTCTGTGAGAAATCCACGTTCATCAAACCCCATTGAAAAATCGAATTTCCGGTCCACGGCCTCCTTTTTCATCAGCACATTGGGCGCATAGTTGCAGTTTTTGATTTTAGCCATATCGGCCGATTTGGCGGGGATGGCACTCGTGCAGAGCCGGGCTCCTTCGGGATGAAGAGTCATGAACGGCGTCCCGAGTGCGGTGATTACGACATAGAGTTGGGCGGACGGGCATTCATAGGGATTGACCCCAAAGCCGCCTGGTCCGCGAGAGACATAAATCCGGATCATACTGGTGGGCTGACTGGCAACCAGGGCGGTTTCAATGAGAATCTGTTTTAATTCAGTTAAACTGACGGGTAAATTTAACGCAATTCCACGTGCCGAGTTGACGAGACGATCCAAATGGGCGTTCAGGTTATAAATGTTCCCGTCAACGGATTTCAGTGCCTCGAAAACGCCGTCCCCCCGATGAACCATGTGGTCGTCAATGGGGATCAGCATCAGGCGGGGATCCGTCACAATACCGCCGTAAACGCTGGAATACATGGCATAATAGGTGTTCTGGTAGGGGCGTCGCAGGGACTCCGCAAGCGCGGGCCAGTCAGAGAGTTCAAAACGTTTCATGGCAGGATCATAACAGGCCGTTTAGTAGTGGACAATAGCGAGATGGGATTTCAGCGTCGTCGATAGGCCATCGGGGTGAGACCGCAGAATCGCCGGAAACAGCGGTTGAAATGGCTCAGGTCGTTGAACCCGCAATCAGTCGAGATTTGAATGATCTTTTCGCCCGATTGCCCATTCTGGAATGGGCGTCCTGGTGGGATTTGACTATCCGACGCTGGGAAGGCGAAGGGCTACCTGTCGGATTGGATCGGCAGGGGATCTATCGCTATTTCGGGATGGACGTCAACTATCAGGACTGGATCGCGCCGCACAAGTGGCGTTGCCCCCAACCAGCGTTACATGGTGCCCCGGTTGTGCAGACAGCCGACGAGTACGAGGCGTTACGCCCCTTGCTTTATCCCAAGACCGGCCCTCTGATCGATGTGGCACGGTGGGAGGATTGGGCCCGGCGTCAACGGAAGGATGGGGATATCCTCTGGTTTACTCTGGAAGGATTTTTCTGGTATCCGCGCACCTTGATGGGCATTGAGCCCCATCTCTATGCATTCTATGATCAGCCCGAATTGATGCATAGGATGAATGAGGATCTTGTCGCCTTTAATCTCCGGGTAATCGATGAGATCTGCGCCATCTGCCGGCCGGATTTCATGACGTTTGCCGAAGTCCTGAGCTACAACAATGGGCCCATGCTTTCGGAGGAGCAGTTTGATGAATTCCTGCTCCCGTCCTATCAGCACGTTGTGCCCCGCTTAAAGGGATATGGTGTGCGGGTGATTGTTGATTCTGATGGGAACATCACGAAGCCTGCCCCATGGTTTGACCGGGCTGGCATCGAAGGGATTCTTCCCTTGGAACGGCAGGCCGGGGTCGATCTCAACATCCTGCGTGAACGCCACCCGAAGCAACTGTATGTGGGTGCCTTCGACAAGATGGTGATGCATCATGGCGAGGCGGCCCTGCGAGCAGAGTTTGAACGGCTGATGCCTGTAGCGCGCCAGGGAGGGTTTGTGATCTCCGTGGACCATCAGACGCCGCCTGCCGTGTCCTTGGAGGACTATCGCTTATTCCTGCGCCTCTTTAATGAATATGCGATGCAGGTCTGAAGTCCCCCGCGAATCTCGCATTGCAGGTAAGCGCGATTGTGGGGAGAAAACGGACCTTTTCAGCAAATCGTCCATTCTGGTCGCGCAAGGAGCCATGAGAGCAATGCTGATTTACCAGTTCCCTCTCTGGTGGAATTCTGACACTATTATCAAAAGATTTTAAGGGATGATGAATCGGGAAAATTGAATCCATGTGTGACTGCTTCTTCGCAGGGAGGGTATTATGGCTAAATATCATTTAATCGCGTGTCATGTGTTGTGGCGGGAATTGTGCTATTTTGCATCCTTGTCGCCGCATTACTTCACGTTCAATTTTATCAAGCAGGGCCTGCACAATACGCCGGAGTTATTGAAGGTTCAGCTTCAGGCTGCGGTGGATGAGGCGCCAGACGAGTGTGACGCTATTTTGCTGGGATATGGCTTGTGCAGTAATGGAGCGGCGGGAGTGGTTTCCCGCACGAAGAAGATGGTTATACCTAAGGCGCATGACTGTATTACGCTTTTTCTGGGAACCAAGGAGCGGTATCGGACGTATTTTGACGCTCATCCGGGAACCTACTGGTATACGCCTGGTTGGGTCGAATGTTCGGTGCAACCCGGGAAGGGGCGCTACGATCTGCTGCGCAAGGAGTATGTTGAGAAGTATGGGGAGGAAAATGCCGATTATCTGATGGAGATGGAACAGAACTGGATGAAGGAGTATAACAACGCCGCCTATGTTGATCTTGGGGTTGGGGATACGACCCGGCATAAGCAATTCACCCATGAATGCGCCCAGTGGCTGGGGTGGAAGTGCGACGAACTCTCAGGTGATGCCTCCCTGATTAAAGATTTTGTGTGTGGCCAATGGGATGCCGATCGATTTCTGGTTGTGGAGCCGGGGCAGGCCATCATGCCTTCACATGATGAACAAGTATTGAAAACAAATTGAATTTAAGAGGAAGCAATTCATGAAAACAATTTTAAGTGGCTTGATGGGCGTTGTATTGGTGCTGGGGAGTGGCTGTGTGACGCTGGTGGATCAGAATACGGTGGCGCAGCAACAGGCTGACATGGAGAAGCTGCAAGAGAATGTGCAACGCATTCAGGAGAAAATTAACGGACTGGAGTTGGAACAGCAGAACCTTCAGCGCGACCTCGGTTCCATGAAAGGGGCGCCCAAGGAAGACATGCTTGTCCGAAACAGATTGGATACTTTGGAACGTCAGGTGCAGTCTTTAGCGGCAGGCCGTGATGCGGATCGCAAACAGATCGTCAATCAGGTGGCCTCCATTGTGGGGTCATCTGGCAGTGGCTCGTCAGGCCGGTCGTCCTCCGGGCGAAGTGGCGGTTCTCAGTCCGGAGTTGAGCATGTGGTTGAATCCGGCCAGACCTTGTCGGCCATAGCCGTGGCTTACAAGGTGAGCGCCAGTTCCATCAAAAAAGCCAATTCCCTAAAATCCGACACCTTGCGTGCCGGGCAGAAACTGTTTATTCCCAAGTGAACCCTCGCGTCCTCAACTAATGGGCCTGAGCAGCACTGTGAACTCCATGGGCTTGGGCTGAATCAGATATTGAGGCAGGGGCATGGGGCCACAGCTTTGGCTGCCCAAGCCTGCCTGGACATGATCCAGATGTACGACAGTTTGAGGAATCCTCGTGAGTTCGTGAGCGTGTTTGCTTCTGGAGAGATCCTTGATCGAATAATGAAGCGCGCTCACGTTAAGTAATTGATCCCCCATGATTAACAGGCCGGTTTTACGGCGGTTGGTGAGTGCCAACCAGCGTACATCCGTCTTGTTGCCATTCTCCTGCGGTCGGACATAAGGCACGTATTGTTCGTCAACTGTTCCCGAATAAATCCCCACCGGTGCGCTTTCCTTGCGATCCGCATAACTTTCGTGCGGCCCACGGCCGTACCAGGCCACCTGCTCGAACCCGGCGGGCATCATCAACTCTAGTCCAAAGCGGGGAAGGGGGGGGAGATCCTTTGCCACCGGGCTGATGCTGGTCGTGAGGGTTACATCACCGGAGCCTTGAATGGTGGTGGTTTGGTTAAGGCGGAAACGAGGCGAGAGTTGATAGCCCGCCAATACACTCTGAACCTTGATCTCCACGGCCGTATTCTTGAGGAGGCGGGTTTTGATGCTTTCGATGCGTGGAACCATCCGGTTATAACCCGCGTTTCTCCATCCAATGGCTTGATGAACATCATTATCAGTGGGGGGGCGCCATAACTGGACCTTAGGTCCCTCCTCGATGAGCTGCTGGTGTCCCCAGCGCCAATCAAGGATGGCTCCACTAAACCTGTCCACCACGATTTTAAACGCTTTACCTTGGACGACGATTCCTGCTGGAGATTCGGTCATTTTGACCAGGGCATCAGGACGCGCCTCAGTTGCAAGCCACTCCTGTGTTTTCGCTGGCAATTCGATTTGGGCGGATGCCAGTTCGTACCCGGCCGGAGCCCAGCTTGCTACCTGCTTCAAAGTGAAATTGAAGGTGACGTGCGCCTCGCCCCCTGCGGCAATGGCGGATGGCTTAACCGGCAGCGTTATGGCCATGCTTTTCCCGGCGGATACATCCAGCGGGGGAAGCTTGCCTTGTTTTGCAATATTTCCATTGCGGGAAACGGTCCAAGTTCCTGCAAGATAGGAAAGATTGCGGAAGGCATTACGATTAGTAACTTTGAACTTGCCCGCCTTCGCATCCACTGCCTCTACTTTTACTGGTGCCAGAATATGTTTCAGTTCTACCAGTGCTGTATGGGGCGTGCGGTCGGGTGCGATCAACCCATCGATACAGAAATTGCCGTCATTGGGCATATCCCCGAAGTCTCCGCCATAGGCGAACCATTCAATACCTTCCGGCGTTTTCATGCGTATTCCATGGTCCATCCATTCCCAGACGCAACCCCCAACCAGGCGCGGGTATTTGCGGATGGTTTCCCAATATTCCTTCAGACTGCCGGGACCCTGGCCCATGGCATGTGCATATTCGCAGAGGATGAACGGCTTGGGATCTTCCTTTTGTCCCTCCTGGATGAGGGTTGGCACATCGGTGTACATCCGGCTTACCAGATCGGTGCATTCCGCCTTCTCGTCCCTTTCGTAGTGGATGGGCCGCGAGGGATCACGCTGACGGATCCATTCTGCCATGGCGACATGATTGGGGCCGAAGCCGGATTCGTTACCGAGTGACCACATGATTACACAGGCATGGTTTTTATCCCGTTCCACCAATCGCACGGCGCGGTCTACAAAGGACTCCCTCCACATTTCCACGCGCGCGGGAATGTCCGGTGCATCATAGCCAAACCCATGGGTTTCCAGATCTGCTTCATCAATCACATACATCCCGTACTTGTCGCACAATTCAAGCCAGTGGGGGTCATTGGGATAATGCGAGGTGCGAACGGTGTTGATGTTATGGCGTTTCATCAGGGTTATATCCTGAAGCATGTTGTCATGTGTGACCGCATGGCCTGTGTCAGGGTTGGTATCGTGCCGGTTAACCCCCTGGATTTTAATGGAGACACCGTTGATCCAAAGTTGTTGCGCCTTGATTTCAATCTGACGGAAGCCGATCTGTTGGCGGGTGGTTTCCAGAACTGCCCCATGAGCATCGCGCAGCGTCAGGAATAAGGTGTACAATTCCGGGGTTTCCGCTGTCCATTTTTTGGGGGCGGTTACGGGGGCGCAGAACGGTAATACCGCACTTGATTTCGGCTTGATAAGGACATTGTCCGCGACAGTCTCATCCAAAATCGTTTTCCCCTCATTGTCCACCAGTGCGGCCTTGACACTATATTTTCCGGTGGCCGTGGAGATTAAACTGCGGAGGGTTACATCCAATTCCAGCATGGCGTTTTTGTGGCGTTTGTCGAAAGGCGTGCGAACGAAAACATCGTGGATATGGACGGTGGGGACGGACAGAAGATAAACATCCCGGAAGATGCCGGAAAGTCTCCAGCAGTCTTGATCTTCCAGATAGCTGCCGTCGCACCACTTCAGCACCTTGACGGCTAGGGTATTTTGGCCGGCGTTGAGGAAGGGGGTGATATCAAATTCCGCCGGCATACGGCTTCCCTTACTAAAACCGATCGGGTGTCCGTTGATCCAGGCATAAAACGCCGAATCCACGCCCTGGAAAACAATAAACGTTTTACGGTTTTCCCATTTAGCGGGGACCGTGAACTTCTGGCGATAGCAGCCGGTGGGGTTTTCGTTCGGTACAAACGGCGGGTCAATGGGGTAGGGGTAATTCACATTGGTGTAAACCGGCTTATCGTACCCATGCATTTGCCAGTTGGAGGGCACCGGGATGGATTTCCAGGTGGAGTCATTGAAGTTCGGGTTTTCGAACCCGTTAGGGGTAAGCTCCGGGCGTGTGACGTAGTGAAATTGCCAGTCGCCATTCAGCAGGGAGAAGAACGGCGAGTTGAGCCGATCCCCAGAGCGTGCATTGCTTTCATCTGCGAAGGGAATCAAAGTGGCGCGGGCGGTCTCGCGATTCCGATGAAGTAGTTGCAGGTTTTCCCAGTCGCGGACAGATGTTTTCAATTGCTTAGCCATGATGGTACTCCTTTAAATAACATTGAAACCTATCGCATAGAGGTCTTGAAGTCCATATCAGGGGTGGTATTGTGCATATCATATTTGGTATGGAGCAGTCATGAATAGAGATGTTGTCCGTCTACCGGAGCGTTATTACCGGAATGAGATAGTTCATCGAGCAATGCGAGGGAACGATCCTGAGGGAACCACGCTGGGTTGTGGATTTATGATGAAGTTGGATGGGCGCGGGCAACATCGAAATTTTGTTTTCCCACAATATAGCGGGGTTCTGGTTTTGCGGGGGGAAGGGACATATATTGATTGGGCCGGGCGGGAGTACTCCACTTTCCCCGGGTGCTTCTTTCAGAGACTGCCGGGACGGACCCACAGTACGATTCATCCCGACACCGCAGTCTGGGCCGAGTGTTATGTCAATATCAGTCAGGCGTTTTGTGAAACGCTGGCTGAAATGAACAGCCTTGATGTGAATAAACCTGTGTTGGTGCCCGGCTTGAGTCTGGCTCTGGTGGAGCGGTTTGACTCCTTGCTTCATGATCTCCGTAACGCGCCTCCAATTGAATTGCCTCGGATGCTGGCGTTGGCACATGCGTTGATTGCCGATATCTATGCCTTGGACCGACACCGAAGCAGGCCGAATCCCTACGCTCAGGCGCTTGATGAGGCCGCACGTGCGCTGGCGGCCGACGCCTCTCGGCGGATCAAACTTCCGGCATTAGCCGCACAATTGGGCCTTGGGTATGAGGTGTTCCGTAAAGCGTTTCATGACAGGTTTGGTATGGCCCCGGGCGACTACAGCATCCGGCGCCGTATGGAGCGGGCGCGGTCTATGTTGACTCAGGGGGATGTGACCGTCAAAGAGGTGGCCTTTGCCCTCGGCTATCCTAACGAGTTCGCTTTTTCGCGCCAGTTTAGTCGCGTATATGGTGCCCCCCCCTCCCGCTTTCGAGGAATGCCGTAGGAATGATTCTGGATGCGAACCTCCGTCGCCGTGTCCACGAAACTGGCGGCTTCGTCCTTGAAGTTATTGACACTATGCAATCTGCACAGGAAGATGAAGCAAATATATAAATCACGGGGTATGGATGAATACAAAAAAGTTGTTCGCAAGACGCAATCTTCTAATGGGGTTGATTCCGGTTGTGTGTGTGTGCTCTGAGGCAGGTCAGGTTCAACCGGAGGGGCAAACCAATCACCCCGGTGTTGTTTGTATGGATTCGAACTTTGATTTTGGGGTTGTGTATCCTGAAGCGGTGGTGAAACACAGTTATGTAATGACCAATCAGGGCGGGCGTGTGGTGAAAATAATCGCTGTGCGTCCCAGTTGCGGTTGTACCACGGCCCAGGTGGCTACGAATGAATTGGCCCCGGGACTGGCAACCACGGTGGATGTGGTGCTTGATTTTAAAGGACGGCGTGGGCGTCAGAATAAGTCGATTTATGTTGAGACCGATGATTCTGAGAATCGAATCGTGCGGCTGGGATTCAATGGCGTGGTGATGGTGCCAATAGAGGCTCAGCCAGAGGGGGTCCATTTCGGAACGATTAGTTCGGAAGGCCTGCTTGAACGTGAGGTGTTGCTGACGGCCGTATCGACCAATACCTTTAAAGTACTTTCGGTGAAATCCGCTTCCCCTCAAGTGACCGTTTCGTTTGAGCCGCGTGAGGCGGGAAAACAGTATCTTCTCAGGATTGCTTGTCCTGGTGCCCGAAAGTTGGGGACTTTTATGACGGCAGTGGAAGTGGAGACCGATCATCCGCAGATGAAAATGCTATCCATTCCTGTCGCTGGTTTTGTGGCGGGAGATATTGTGCCTGCGCCGGCCGAGTTGTTGTTGTTTCCCTCCGCCACAAACGAGCCCAAAACGGTTTGGGTCAGCCTCTGGTCCCCGGCAGGTAAACCTTTTAAAGTCACGAAGGTGGAACTGCCCGGGGAGGGTATGACCAACGCGGTTATCTCCGTGAAGCCAGATCGGTGTCGCTTGGAAATCAAAACTTGGGGTTCTCTGATGGGTCTGGATGGGAAGTCGATCCGCATTGAAACGGATTTGGACTCCCTGAAGGAACTCTCGATTCCGCTCAAAGTCATGGCGGTCCGATAGGGGTACATCAAAGACAACCCCATTTGAACCCTTGAGAACTAATTTCCCTTTACGGATGGCCGGGCTGCTTCTAAGCTTGCAGGAATTACGGCAAGGGTATCACGATGAATTCTGAAAATGGGCATGTGTTGGTTTTGGGCTGTGATGAGGCCGAGTCTGAGCTGGTTCAACTGCTGGCTTCCTATGGCTTTAAACTTCGCCTAGTGAAGTCATCTGAAGAACTTTTGTACGTTGCCAAAAGTATTTCGCCCGATGTCATTCTGGTTAATGTTGTGCCCGACCGAGTCAGTTTCGAGGTGTGTCGCACTCTTAAAAATGACCCTCTAACCGCGTTGATCAGTCTTTTGGTTATTTCGCCTGTTAGTGACCAGGCCGAGAGATCGAGAGCGATCCAGTGTGGTGCAGACGACTATATCACCCGGCCATTTGACAGTGATGAATTGGCGATCCGGTTGCGTAACGCTGTGGTGAGAACCCGGCAGGCTTGCGAATTAAAGCAGGATGCGGCCCGGATTCAGCAACTGGAAGAGGTTCGTTCTGAATTGACCCAACTCGTGGTTCGCGAGATGAAAACACCCCTGACTGGTTTGGCCGATCTTCTCGAGATGGCAGGGGGTGGAACCCCAAAACATTTTAAGGCCGATGCGTCCAAGTTTGTCAATGAAGCGCTCGGTGCAACAGAGACGCTTGAGGAATTGATCGAATTTTTGATGAGTGTGCGTAAAATGACGGCCGGGGAGGAGTTGCCTGATAAACATCCGTGCGATATTTTGCTGTTATCGCGTTATATTGCAGAGGCTCTGTCTGAATCTGCTCAGGCGGTGGGGATGACATTGACCGTGGAAGGCGATGGCGCGACAGTGCTGTGCGATAAACCCCAGATGACCCGTGTGATCCGGCATCTCATTCGAATTGCAATCAAAGCAAAACCTTCGGAAAAAACGGTGAAGATACGCATTGAAAAGCTGGCGGGGAGGATCAAATTGATGGTCCTCTGCGGAGGGGGGCCTACTGCTCCGGCGGTGGAAACGGACGGGCTTGGCCTCACCTATTGCCGGTTGGTATCAGCGGCACATGGCGGCGATTTCCGGGTGCCATTAATGAATGGTGATCCAGCGTTTTTGTATGTGGTGTTGCCTGAGGCTGTCGGAATAAAGCCGACGTCCGGGCTCATTGACGCCTCGGCTTCAATTCCGATAGAGCGGTCTCGCCGATATCTGGGCGCGTTTACCTCGAAACCCGCTGATCGAAAAAAAAGATCCCTGCTGTCCCTGGGGACACGGCAGCAATTTGTTGTCGCGGTTGCGTTGATGGCGGTGATTCCCTTGTTGGCATTTGCGTATGTGCTGGGAGATGCCATTATGACCCGCACATTGGATTTGGAGACCTTATACTTTCTTCTGCCTTCCATTGTGACGCTGATGGCTTTAGGCGTGATGTTATTGGCGCGCCACACGATTGAGGTCAGCCGGTTGAGGCAATATCTTGAGGAAATATCGCGCGGGGATGCTCCGACGGTAACAGCGGGTCATTCCAGTGAGGATTTTGCCGCTATACAACGCTCGCTCGGAGCTGTGCTTAATCAAGGGACCGAAAAGGTTAAGATCCTTGAAGCCCGGTCAAAAGCCTTGGTTCAAGCTGAACAACAACGTGTGATGGTGGAAACGGTAGGCGCGGCCTGTCATCATCTGGGCCAGCCGGCGACCATTATCCGAGGGTATCTGGATCTTATGAAACGCGCTGAGGTTTCGCCAGAGATGAGAGCCATGATTCAGGAATGTCAGGCGGCGACCGAAGATGTTGCGACTGTCTTGCACCGCTTACAGGGTGTAGGCCAGTACGAAACTGAGCCCTATCTGACGGCAAGTGAGGAACGAGCCGGACGTTTCGATGAACGGATTCTGAAAATTTAAGAGGTTTGGCCTTGTCGCAAAGCGACAGGTTTCCCCAGGATTTCATTGGCAATGATGAATTTTCGCAGGGTTGTGGGGTTATGTAACTCGGGCATAGCCGATGTACAGCGGGTGGGTTTGTTCCATCCTTGTGTAAGGGCTGGCTGCACGACCGTTGCCTGAAAGGCCGTGACAGATTCGAGCATCTGATTTTCTCCACGAATCTGTGAAGACAGGGTCTCCATTTGCGGCTCATGACTGCGACGAACCGATTTCTCCCTGTGTGTTTTTTGGTGGAGCGGGGGCGGAGCAACAGGGCGCTGTGGTGGAGCCGGGGGCTTTACCTTCTCTTCCAGTCCCTCAAAAAACTTGCGCAACTCATCCTGGGGATCAAGAGGGGGGCTGGATTCTGAGGGCGATCCCTCCTGGCGGGAGGGGTCACCTTTCTTTCTTCCGAAAATCTGGGCAAGAATCCACCCGATCACAGCGATGATGCCTATGATCACATCCATATCCGAGGCGGCTATCAAAAACAGATTCATGTTGCCCTGCCAGCAGATGGTTTACAGTTGAACGGGTTTCTGTTGCTGGTCATGAGGCTCGCCAGCGATGGTTTTACGCATATCGGTGTCGGATTGGATATTCTGCATCCGGTAGAAGTCCATGACGCCGAGGTTACCCTTGCGGAAAGCTTCGGCCATGGCGCGGGGAACTTCTGCTTGAGCCTCAACCACGCGAGCCTGCATCTCTTGAACCAGGGCGCGCATTTCCTGCTCCCGGGCGACCGCCATGGCGCGTCGGCCTTCGGCTTCAGCTTGACGCAATTTTTTGTCGGCCTCGGCTCGTTCGGTTTCCAGCATGGCGCCAACATTGGCGACATCCTTGGCCCCCGTGCCCGCTACGCTGATGTCCGCGATATCGATCGACACGATTTCAAAGGCCGTTTGTGAGTCCAGCCCGCTCGCAAGCACCCGGCGGCTAATGGCATCCGGATTTTCCAGTACCGCCTTATAGGTGGCAGAAGATCCGATTGCGCTGACGATTCCCTGTCCTACACGGGCAATGATTGTGTCTTCGCCGGCACCACCGACAAGTTGGTTCAGGTTCGTACGTACGGTGACACGGGCCTTGACGAGCATGCGGATACCATCGCGAGCCACAGCATCAAGCATGGAAACCTGGCTCTTCTGCGGATCGGGGCAGTCAATGACCTTCGGAATGACGCTGGTACGTACGGCTTCCTGAACATCACGTCCAGCGAGGTTGATGGCGGCCGCCTGTTGGAAGGTCAGGTCGATGCCGGCCTTGTCAGCGGCAATCAGCCCGTTGACGACATTAATGACGT
>Ga0194053_10000435_pt1 | contig 32033 bp, 26 predicted proteins | sample SepL228m_MetaG_FD_161684 | JGI IMG/M metagenome (GOLD analysis project Ga0194053, IMG submission 161684) | Anoxic zone freshwater microbial communities from boreal shield lake in IISD Experimental Lakes Area, Ontario, Canada - Sep2016-L227-8m | ecosystem: Environmental > Aquatic > Freshwater >... | reverse complement strand
CTGGAGGCCGGCCTGACAACTCGGGCAGGTGTGGTCCGAGTCGACCATGCAGCCGACGCCAACAAGATCGCCCTGCTTGAACTTGCTGACGGCAGAGCCCACCCGGGTGACCCGGCCGACGATCTCGTGCCCCGGCACGCACGGATAGACCGTGGGCATCACGTCGTGCCACTCGTCACGGGCGTAGTGGAGGTCGGAGTGGCAGATGCCGCAGAAGAGAATTTCGATCTGGACGTCGCGCTCTGTTGGCTCTCGGCGAGGGATGGTGGCGGTGGCCAGCGGCGATGTTGCACTGGCGGCGGAGTAGGCTTTTGTCTTATTCATAAGGGAGTGGTGTTGCGTCCTGTTTAGCGACCGGTCATTTGCTCCAGCCTTTCGGGATACCGGGCACCATGCACGGTTATCTTTGAAGCGGCGCTTTCGATCTCCCGAAGATCGTCTGATGTGAGTTCGATTGCAACTGCTCCGATGTTTACGTCCAGACGCTGCGGCTTCGTGGTGCCTGGAATCGGCACGATCCAGGGTTTTTGCGCGAGCAGCCAGCCGAGCGCGATCTGGGCGGGCGCCGCTTGCATGCGCTTCGCGATACCGCCGAGCAGATCAACCAGAGCCTGATTCGCTTTCATCGCCTCCGGAGTAAACCGCGGGAGAGTGCTGCGGAAATCCGAGCTGTCGAGCTTTGTATCCTGGTTCATCGCGCCCGTGAGGAAGCCTTTGCCCAAGGGGCTGTAAGGCACGAAACCGATGCCGAGTTCCTCGATGGCGGGTATCACTTCCTTCTCCGGGGTCCTCGTCCACAGCGAGTATTCGCTCTGGAGGGCAGTGACCGGCTGGACGGCGTGTGCGCGACGGATTGTCTGCACGCCTGCTTCGGAAAGGCCGAAGTGCTTGACCTTCCCTTGCTGGATCAGCTCCTTCACGGCCCCCGCCACGTCTTCGATCGGCACGTTCGGGGCAACCCGGTGCTGGTAGAGCAGGTCGATCGACTCGACCTTGAGACGCTTGAGCGAGCCCTCGACAGCCTGCTTGATGTGCTCCGGGTGGCTGTTCAAACCCGCAGCACCCGGCCTCTTATCGCTGCCGCTCAGGTCGAACCCGAATTTGGTGGCGATCACTACTTGCTTACGGAACGGGGCGAGCGCTGCGCCCACGAGTTCTTCGTTTGTATATGGCCCGTAAACCTCGGCGGTATCGAAGAACGTGATGCCGCGTTCCACGGCTGTCCGGAGAAGGGTGGTCATCTCCTGTTTGTCCTTCGGCGGGCCGTAGGAAAAACTCATTCCCATGCAGCCCAGCCCGATGGCCGAGACTTCGAGGTTGCTGGTTCCGAGTTTGCGTTTCTGGATTGTAGGAGTTGTCGTGCTCATGTCTGTGTCAGTTGATTGTTGTGTTTCAAGCTTGGCAGAAGCATGCCTCATCGCACGCGGCGCGTCTCTCGCGATCATGCGCCGACTGTCGCGATCTTGCGGAAAAAAACAGGCGCCGAATTACAGGGCGCTGCGGAACTCCGTGGGCGTCACGCCAACGATTTTCCGGAATACCTGCGCAAAATGGCTCGGGCTGGTGTAGCCGACCTCGAGCGCAATCTCGATGAGGCTGTGGGAAGTTTCGCGGATGAGCTGCTGAGCGTGGGTGATCCTCTCCCGCGTGACGAACTGCAGCGGGGACATCCCCGTGGTCTTCTTGAACACGCGGGAAAAGTGGAACGGGCTGAGCTCCACCAGCCCGGCTAACGCCTCCACGGAAATCTCCTCCGCAATCTGTCCGCGGACGTGATCCTCGACTTTCCGGAGCAACCGGATCGGCAGCCCGCCACGGAAGTCGGGCTTCTCCGCTGCGGCATCCGTGTATTTTTCGATGAGACACGAAGCGAGAAGCAGCGCGAGCCCGGCGACGCGCTTCGACTCTCCCGGCACACGCGCAGCCAGCATTTCGGAGCACGTGAAGCAAACGTGCGCAAGCGCTTCATCGCGCCCGAAAAAGTCGATCACTTCCACCTCGCTCGCCTTTCCGGGATACGCAGCTTCCAAGGCCGCGAGGTATTGATCCACCGCGAGGTGAATGACAATGAAATCGAGCTCTTCCCCAGTGGGCGATTTACAGCGCAGTTCGTAGGGAGTCCTCGAACGGGTGACAAAGATGTCGCCTCGTTGAAGTTTCCTCGTCCGCCAGGCTCCGCCAATCTCGCGCTCTTGAAATTCGGCCGTCCCCCGGACGACGCACGAGATCAACGGTTCGGCCGTGGCGGGCACGAGGAAACGATCGACAACGCGCGGAAACCGGAAGCGCCTCACATACAGTCCCGACCATTGAAGAGTGGCGCTGTCAGCCACCACGTCTCCCTGCGCATAGCGGAGAAAAGCTGCCGCAGTTGTACAGTCGGGCGTGTTCACAGGAAATTGCGGCAATGATTCTATCAGGGTCAAGAACCAGGGGCATTGACTACCAACGGAGCCGGCCGGCTTTCACGTCGCTTTGGCACACGATGCAGACCGCCACGTTGAGCGCCGCGCGCAGGAGGGCGATGGGAAGCGCAAGGACCCGCTTCGCGAGCGGAAGACGCGTGAGTTTTTTCAGCGGCTCTGACACAAACTCGACGGCTCCCGGCAGCGGGCCGCGGTAGGACTTGGCCAAGTCGGCGACCCACGAGGGATTGGCCCCGTTGTTCGCACGGATCACCTCTTTTGGATCCTTCCCCTGCGCTACGAGCTCCCGGATGTGGGAGAAAAGCAGGATGTTCACCGCGGTCCCGTTGACCAGCCGGCGCTCGTGTTTGAACCAGGCCTGAAATCCGGTGACGGCCTCGAAATAATGCGTGGCCCCGGTGGCACGGACGATGGCATCCGTTTTTTCCGGCTGCCGAAAGCTGTCGGTGAGCAGCATCGCCTTCACGAAACCATCCTCGACGATCAGCCCGAGCGGCATCCAAAAACTCCTCAGCGCACCCGCCCGCGCCAGGTAGAGGCTCCCGGCGATCTTCGGGTTGCCGGCGATCTGGAGGCGGGACGCAGAGATCGACATCTGCTCGCGCAGCGTGGGATCTTTTTTTGCGGTAATGTCCTTGAGCGGTAGATCCACGGCCACGACTGCCTGCGGGTTCGCGACCAGCGCTCCGGCCACGCGCTCAAGGCATTCCCGCTCGCCGAACTGGATATCCGCATCCAGCAGGAGCAGCGCCTCCGCGTCCGGCGCGCTGAAGCCATGCACAAAGTGATTCCAAGCATTCGCCTTGCCCGCCTGAGCCACTTCGTTCACCTCCACACGGGCACGCGGATGCTTCGCTGCGAAGGTCGCGAGCGCTTCGCCGGCCCGCGCAGCAGTCGCGTCCTTGCAGCCATTCGGCACCGCGTGCACGGAAATATCGTGTTCCGGCATCTCGAACAGCGTCTGCTCGGACAGCGAGGAGATCATGGCGCCGATATTCCGCTCCTCGTTGTAAGCCATGATCCCGATCGCAATCTTCATGCGACAACCCTGACAGGGGCTCCGGTTTTCAGCAATCCCGTTCGGCGAGAGCAGGCCGGACTGCCTCCCCCCCGCAAGGGGATAGATCTTGATTTCGGCCCGGTCTCTTCCAACACTGGAGGTCGATGCTTTCGGCATCGAAAAAATCCCATGCATTTGCGCTGCCCCCGATCATGACGCCACTCGTGCACATCGCGATGTTTGGCATCCTGTTCTTTTCCGTTTATCTGTTCGGAAAATACCCGCACCGAACTGCGGCGGTGGCGGTGGTGGTGATCGGGTGGCTGTTCCTGCCGGCCTCGCAGACCGCGATCTACAGCATCCCCGGCATCCCGTTTCACATGAAGACCAACGCGCTTTGCCTCGCGGTCCTCCTGGGCATGGTGGTGAAGGATCCCGGGATTTTCCGAACGTTCCGTTTTCACTGGATCGACATTCCAATGATCTGCTGGTGTATCGCCCCCTTTCTGTCCTCCGTGAGCAACGGGCTCGGGCCCTACGACGGATGCGGGGCGGCTCTCCCGATGGCGGTGGATTGGGGGATACCCTACTTGGTCGGGCGCCTTTATTTTGGGACCTATGACGGACTGAAGGAACTGGGGCTGGGGATGTTCATTGGCGCTCTCGTCATCGCTCCGCTTGCACTGATCGAGATGGTTATCAGCCCGCAGTTCCACATCATTTTTTACGGCTATTATCCGCACGACTTCAGCCAGACGAAGCGTGGGGTCGGCTACCGGCCATCTGTCTTCATGAAACACGGTCTGGAACTGGCCATCTACAATGCGTCCGCCGTGGTGATGGGGTGGCAGTTGTTCCTGCGCAAATCCATCGTGCGCATGGTCCCTTTACTGAAGGTCCCGCTGTTTCCTGCTGTGCTTGGCCTTTCGGTCATCCTGTTTATCTCGCGTTCCTCAGGAGCACTCATGCTGTGCCTTCTAGCGCTGGCCATGCTCCAGGCTGCCGTCATGTTCCGGACGAAGCTCCCCCTGCTTCTGCTTCTGATTCTTCCGCTGGCCTACATGAACCTTCGCGCCACGGGCGCATGGGACGGGCAGAATCTGATCGAGGCCTCGAAAAAACTGACAGGAAACGAGGAGCGGGTCGGGTCGCTTTCCTTCCGGCTTTTCAACGAAAATCTGCTGGTCGAGAAAGCCCGCCTGCGCCCGGTTTTCGGGTGGGCAGGCTACCAGCGGTCGTTTGTCACTGATGAAAACGGGCGGTTCATTTCCGTGCCTGATGGGATGTGGATCCTCACCCTCGGAAAGAACGGTCTCTTCGGCCTCACCGCGCTCGGGGCAAGTATTCTACTCGCACCGTTCCTGTTTTTTTGGAAATGTCCCCCGGGGCGTTTCGGTGATCCGCTGGTGGCACCGGCGACCGCGTTTGCGACATGCCTCTGCATATTTATGGCCGACAGTCTCTTCAACGCTTTCTACAATCCCGTCCTGATGGTGGCCGCCGGCGGGTTGTCGTCCCTGCTCATTTCTCCCATCGCGTTTTCAGAGACCGGCCATGAGAATGTCGTCCATGCGCTCAAACCGGAGGCTTTGCCCGCAACCCGCGTGATCTGATGGCCGCGCCTGAAACACGAAAAAAGGCACTTGCGGGTTCCGCGTGGACGCTTTTCGGCTACGGCAGCGCGCAGGTCATCCGGCTCGGGAGCAACCTGATCCTCGCTCACATGCTGTATCCGGCGGCCTTCGGTGTGATGGCGCTGGTGACCGTGTTCATGCAGGGCCTGCAGATGTTTTCCGAGGTCGGCATCGGCCCCAGCATCATCCAGAACCGCCGCGGCGACGACCCGGCATTCTTGGACACAGCGTGGACGATCCAGGTTTTGCGCGGCTTCGGCCTGTGGATCTTTACCTGCCTGCTGGCGTGGCCGACGTCCATATTTTTCGGGCAGAACGATCCGCTGGCAAAAGACCTTCTCTACATCCTGCCGGTGATCGGGCTTTCGTCCATTCTCGGCGGCTTCAATTCCACCGCTGTCTTTTCGCTCAACCGTCACCTCGAGGTCGGCAAGGCGACCCTGCTCGAACTGGTCCCGCAGTTGATCTCTGTGATCGCCATGATCGTGTGGGCGTGGGTTGCCCCGAGCGTTTGGGCGTTGGTCGGCGGGTGGCTGTTCTACAGTATCGTGCGGCTGCCGATGAGCCACTTCCTCAACCGTCCGATGAGGAACCGGTTCGCTTGGGAATTCGCTGCCGCGCAGGACCTGATGCGTTTCGGAAGATGGATTTTTCTCGGGACGATCGTGGCCTTTCTGGCCGGAAGCCTGGACCGGATTCTTCTTGGAAAACTGCTCACCCTGCAGGAACTCGGTATCTACAGCATCGCGCTCACATTCGCACGAGTGGGGATTGAGGTGTCCACGCGCCTGAGTCACACCGTCCTGTTTCCGATCCTGTCGAGAAGCCAGGACGATCCGGTGACGCTTGTGGGGCAGAGCATCCGGGCCCGCGGGCTGATCCTGCTGGCTGGCGGGGCGCTGGTGTGCGGCTTTGCGATTTCGGCGCCGGCATTTTTCCGGCTGCTTTACGATCCACGTTACGCCACCGCAGGGGTCGTGGCCCAATGGCTGGCGATCCTCGTGTGGTTCACGATCGTCCTGTCGTCGATGGAGCGGGTGCCGCTTGCGCTCGGGCATCCCCGCGCGCTCTTCGTCTCCAACCTGCTCACCACGCTCGGATATGCGATTGCCGTTCCTGCCTATTGGATTGCCGGGCTGCCGGGGTTTATCCTTGGCATCGCGGCGGGATCGCTGATCGCTCACCTCGTCCTTCTGCGGTGGGTGCCGTTGCGCCGCGAGGACATGCTCCGGCAGACCATTCTTTACAGTCTTGTTTTCGGCCTCTACGCCGGACTGTCCGTGACGCTGCTGCACCTGATGGCCGGGCGTGTGGAGCCTCATTGGGAGATCATTGGCGCGGGCATCGGAACCCTCATCCCGTGCGCTGTCGCAGGCGTTATCGCCCTGCGACGGCTGCGCTCCATGCGCTAGCACTGTGAAACCTCCCCGTCCGGAAAATCCGTCTCGCATAGCCTGGGTGGATTACGCCAAGGGGATCGGGATCATCCTCGTAGTGGCGGGACATGTGCTCCGCGGTCTGCAAAGGACCTCCGTGCGCATTCCCGGATGGGAATCTGTGGATGCGTGGATCTACGCCTTCCACATGCCGTTATTTTTTTTCCTGGCCGGCCTGTTCGTCGAGCATTCGTGCCGCGGACCGCTCGGACAGTTTATCGACGGCAAAGCAAGAAGGATCATGTGGCCGTATTTCGTCTGGACGATTATTCAGGAAGCATTCCGTCATCTCACGGGGTCTTCGACGCTCGCCTTGGCGGATCTTTGGACGATCGTCTACCGGCCCGCGATGCAGTTCTGGTTTCTCTATGTCCTTTTCCTGCTCCTCGTGCTCTATGCGGTCTGGAGGAAGGTTGGGGGATCGCGGGAGATTTTTATCGCACTGGCGTTCGCCCTGAATATCTCGCTCGCATTCGGCGCAAACTACGGTCCGTGGGGAGTCGTCTACCAGATGTGGATTTACATCCCCTACCTGGCGCTCGGGGTCCTCGTCTCCCGGCTGGGGCTGCAGGAGCAAGCCGGGTTGCGTGGTGTTCCCGCGTTGATCGGCATGGCGTGTGGAGGATACGCCGTGATCACCCTCGCCGTGATGATTCATGCGGCCGGTCTCGTTGGATTTGTCGTTCCGCTGGCGGTGGTGGGGATCGCAGCCAGTGTCGCGTTCGCGGGTTGTCTTTCCCGATGGAGCCCGGCCTCGGCGATCGGGACATTGGGGGTGCTCAGCCTGGAAATTTATGTCGCACACACAATCTTTTCCTCGTGCTGCCGCCAATTGCTTCTCGTGGCGGGAATCCACAGCCCCGTGCTCCATGTTGCCGGGGGCATGGGTGCCGGGCTTGCCGGGCCCGTGGTTCTCTGTGTGCTTTTCAAGCGGTTTAACCTCCAGTTTCTGTTCTCCCTGCCCGCCAAGCGCCATGCCTGAAATCCGCAGGCTGAAATCCCGACGGCGGACTCTCTCCGTCCTGTTTCTGGTCCTGCTGACAGGCCTTTCGGCCGGCATCCTTTCCGTCGCCACCGGGGAGGAACGAAAGCCCAGGCCGCGGCTCGGAATCAACCTCGCCGGCCCGTGCGATTGGAACACCGAACTGCCATTCGTGGATCTCATGCATTTTTCCAGGGCATGGACATCTCAGAAAAAAGGTCTTCCTTTTGGGACTGGTCCGGCCCTTGATTTGGATGAGAACGGCTATCCCACGTGGCTCCCCGAAGGAACCTGGGCCGAGTCTCCGCTGATCTCGTTCGGCGGCCATCCGTGGCCGTCGGGTAACTACACCGTGCTTTCCAAAGGCCGGGGAACGCTGAGCTTCGGTGCCTCGGCAACCAGCGTCATCGAACAGTCGCCGGGACGGATGGTCGTCACGCTCGATTCGGACAAAGGCGATCTCCACATCAGCATTCTGGAGACGGACCCAGCGGACCCGATCCGCGACATCCATGTCATCATGCCGGGCTTCGAAAAAACTTGGCAGTGGAACCCGTGGAGCCCGCATTTTCTCGATCGGTGGCAGGGGGTGGCGTGCCTTCGTTTTATGGATTTCATGGCCACCAACAATTCCGCGATCCGGACGTGGACCGACCGCCCGCGGCTCACGGATGCGACCTTCGCCGGACGGGGAGTCCCGCTGGAACTCCTGATCGACCTCAGCAACCGCCAACATGCCGATCCATGGTTCTGCATTCCCCACATGGCAAGCAATGACTATGTTCGGAATTTCGCGGAGATGGTTTGCGAGAAGCTCGATCCTTCGCTGAAACCCCACATCGAATATTCCAACGAAGTCTGGAATCCGGGATTCCGGCAAAATAGGTATGCCTCCGAAAAGGGGCTCGCTCTCGGCCTCGCCAAGGAACCATCGGAGGCCGCATGGCTCTACACCTCGAAGCGGTCGGTTGAAATCTTCCGGATTTTCGAAGACGTTTTTGGCGGCAAAAAGCGTCTTGTCCGGATCCTGCCAGCGCAATCTGGAAACCCGTTCATGACGCGCAAAATTCTGGACTTTGAAAACGCTTCTAGCCACGCGGATGCGCTCGCTATCGCTCCGTATGTCGGCCTCATCGTGGGGGAAACCGCAGACCGTTACAACCCCCTCACGGCCGAAGAGGTCGCGCATTGGGATGTTCCGCAGGTGCTCGACCGCCTGCGCTCGAAGGCTCTCCCCGAAGCCGTCGAGTCCATGCGTGATTTCCGGAAGCTTGCTTCCTCACACGGGCTGGATTTCATCGCATACGAGGGTGGGCAGCATCTCGTCGGTGTCCGGGGAGCCGAGAACGACGCGGCGCTCACCGAACTGTTCCTGGCTGCAAACGCGGATTCCGGTATGGGATCCATCTACGCCCGCATGCTCGAAACCTGGAAGCAGGAGGGAGGCTCGCTCTTCTGCCATTTTTCATCCGTGTCAAAATGGTCGAAGTGGGGGAGCTGGGGGGTGCTGCAATATTTCGACGACGACCCCGCAGCATCTCCGAAGCTCGCGGCGCTGGTAAGTTGGGCCGGGACCACGGGCCAGAAGATCGGCTCAGCGGCGAAAGAGGTCCGACAGGTGCCAGTCCGGAAAAATATCGATGCCGGCAAGTGACTTGGCCTCGTAGAGGGCGCCAAACAGGCAGAGGAAAATCACAATAACCGTGGCGCTTCCCAGAAAGATCGCCGCTCCCACAAGGAGCATCCGAAGCCAAGGGGGCATTGCCGCGGCATCTCTCGATTTCTCATCCTCGGGGGGGGGCGAATCCCGGTTTCCGTCTCGAAGTGCGTGATGGATCGTTCGGATCAACTCCCCGCGATCCACCGGTTTGTTGAGATACGAAAAAATCTTCACCTCCCGCATGGCGTGAAAAAACAGCTCGCCATCGAGATCCGGGGCCATCAGCACCCGCTTCATGCCGGGCCAGCTTTGCTCGGTGCGCGCCAGAAACATCAAACCCGTCTCACCGGGCAGATCGTCGGCGCAGAGAAAAAGCCTAGGCTGGCTCCTGTTCATAAAGTCCTCCGTCTCCGGAATGGAATTCACAAACGCATGGTGGACCCGGACTGGCAAAGCTCGCGCGAGAGCCTCGGCTGCTGCCGTGTCCGGTTCCAAAATCAAAATATCCACCGTTTTGCCGTCCATGATTTTCTTGATTGAAAGAACGGATGCTAATTATGGCAGCGCGAAACCGGAAGCACGGTTTTCGGCGGGGGTATATTCCTTGTCCCCATGGAACTTTCGCTGCGTGAACTGGCGCGTCGCAGGGGCTGCGGCCCCATGCAGGTCTCGGAAATCGTGCGGGGAAAGCGCTCGATCACGGCAGAGAGGTCCATCCTGCTCGGGCTTGCACTCGGGGTTTCCCCTGCCTTCTGGCTCGATATCCAGATGGACCATGACCTTGATCTGGCGGCCCTTGCGTTGGAGAAAAAGGCGACGTGAGCCCGTTCGCATAGCCTCGTTCTTCAAGCAGTCGTTCAAGTTGAAAATCAGGGACGGCGTGATCTTGGAGGCTGCAGCCGAGGAGATTATTGGCGAACTCCAAGCCCTGTTCGCTTGACACAACGCATTGGCCGCGCTGAGTGCGAAGAAGGCGTTCAAACCGACAATAGAATTCCACACATCCCGCAGCCCGCCATATTCAGTAAGAAAAGAACTCGTCTTCGATTAGCAGGCAGATGGTGTGGTAAACGGGAAGATGGAGTTCCTGAACCTCAAGCGTTCGCTTGGCAGGAACCCGCAGGCAGAGGTCGCAGAGACCGGCGAGTTGTCCGCCGCCCTCACCGGTCAGGCCGAGAACCTTGAGGCCCTTCGCCCGCGCGACCTCGGCGGCAGCGCAGACATTAGCCGCATTGCCGGAGGTGGAGAGGCCAACGAAGAGGCTGGCGGGGCGACCGAGCGCCATGACGAGTTGAGCGAATTCGAGCGTAGGGTCAATGTCGTTGGCGACGGCGGTGCGGAGTGCCGGAAAGCCGGTGAGCGGGATGCAGGGCACCGCTTGCTGGAGTTTGTCGGCTAGTTCCGGGCGGAGACCGGCGCGTTGCTCGTGCGTCAGCGGACGGCGCGACTCGAAGCCTTTCATGAGTTCACCAGCCCAATGATCCGCATCTGCCGCACTGCCGCCGTTGCCTGCGATGAGGGAGTTGCCTCCGCTACGGAAGCATTCGAGAAACATATCGGCGGCCTTGCGGATGTCGGTGGCGAGCGGGGTGAGGTCCGGGCGGCGGTTCAGCAGTTCGGCGATGTGGTCGCGACGGGATGATATGGTGTTCATGATTTCTCAAACGGAAGGTTCAAGCGCAGCGGTCGAGAGAATCGCCAAGCCCGTCGGGTTCTCAGCCTGTCATAGATAGGCTCCGCAACAGATGATTGCCAGACCAGCGAAGCGGACGGCTATTGGCCTTCCCTGCTTTTGCATGGCGAGTCCGAGACCGATCCCGAGCGTGTGAAAAATAATGGTTGCAAAGACAAACCCCATGGCGAATTGAAGCCCGGAGGCGGAAGTGGGCATTTCCGCACCGTGGGCATGACCGTGGCACAAAGCAAACAGGCCGACGAGAGTCACGCTGGCCACAAGGGGCAGACGTATGGCCGTGGCGATAAAGACACCCAGGATCAGAACGGAGGCTATGATGCCTTGCTCCACGAACGGCAGGGTGACACCGCTCATCCCGAGCAGCCCTCCAGCGGCCATGACCATGAGAAAAGTCAGTGGAACAAGCCAGAGGGAACGACCGCCCAGCTGCGAGGCCCAAAGCCCAGCCGCGACCATGGCGCAAATGTGGTCGATCCCGCTCAGCGGATGGCCCATGCCACGCAAAAATCCACTCGTCTCACCAATCCCAACATGAGCATGAGCCAGCGTGGGGATGAGGAGCAGGGACAGAGTGAGCAGGGCACTGCGTTTGATGGATGGTGGATTCATTGAATCGGTTTTCATTGTCAGCACCCTGCGAAATATCAAGCATGATCGAGCGGCAATAAATTTAGTTTCTGCAGCAAGGTGAGGAGGAAATCCCGGTTGTGGGCGCTGACGTAGCGCATAGTTCCGCCCATGCGGCTGAAGGTCTTGCAGTATCGGAGGTAATAAGCGGGGGAGTCGGCGGGCGGTTCGCCGTCCTGCTGCCAGTTCCAGGAACTCTCTGCCAAATCGACGATGACCATGTGGTGGTTCGTGATCTTCCGGCCTTCCTGCAATTCGAGGTTCTGGGACATGGACAGGGATTTTTCAAAGATCATGGGCGACATGACCGCCGAGCCGACTGAAAGGTAAACCCCGCCCTCCAATCGATGAACCTGATCGGCAAAGGTGAGAAAATCGTGCAGCGCGGCGCGCCCGATCGCCGCGCCGTGATTGACCGGGTGGTTGTAAATGATGTCGTGTCCGATCATCGGGTGGGCCGTGAAGGGAATATTCATTCGATACGCGGCGGCCTGCGCGCTGTAGCTTTTGTAGGGGTGGGGGATGGAAAAGAACCCCGGTGCCAGATCGCGCATTTGTACGGTGGAGAGCAGGTCGAGAGCAGCAGCGGCGAGATCGGGGTTTGTTTCTGCCTGTTCCCTTGCGATCTTGACCAGATGCTCGCGCGTGGGGATGTCGAGGCCTTCGCGCTCGATCATCTTGCCGACCGACTCGCCGTAGCCAAGCCCCTCGTAGGCACCGACCACCAGGGCGAGATTCAGGTAGAAGCCGGTCTCCTCCCAAATGCCAAATTGCCCCTGATCGACATTCGCCCGCACGTCTTCGCTGCTGAGTCCTTGAAAGGCAAACTCCCAGTCGTGAATGATGCCGGCTCCGTTCGTGGCCAGAAGCGTGACCCATCCCTGCTCGATCAGTTGGATAAGCACGGGAGCCAGGCCGTTTTTGATCGTGTGCGCGCCGAAGGCCAACATGACCGGACGATCGGCCAGACGGGCGGTGCGAATCTTGGTGACGCATTCCGCCAAGGCTTCCGATGCGTCAGAGGAAAGCATCCGGGGCTGTGTCTCAGGCGGAACCGCGTCCCGCACGATCTCCACTTTGCTGGGGCGGCATTCCAATCTGCGAATCCGCAGCCGCGAGCGGTCAAGTTTGGGGTGGCTCATGCTTGGCGTGTTGGCAGAAAAAGAAAGCTCCAGAGGATTTCCCATTGAGAAAAGTCTGGGACAATGGCTTGGGCGCCCGCGCGGATCAGCCGCGCCCGCTTGTCGGGATTCGGGCCAAAGCGTCGCATCTCATCGCTCGCGACACCGACTGAATAGGATCCCCGCCGCATAGTCTCGCGCATCTCCACCGGCCCGTCGCCAAACGCGATGAGTTGTTCGTAGGCCCCGCCGACATCGTTCATGATGCGCTCGATCACGACCTTTTTCGCGTCTTTGGTGACCTCGCCGATCGAGCCGTAAATCCCGCCATCGAAGACGTCCGCATAGCCTAGGCGCTCCGCCTCCTGCTTGACATCGTCCTCGTCGGTCCCGCTCGCAAGGTAAAGCCTCACGCCCGCTTTTTGCAGCGCCCGCAGAAATGGCACCGCCCCCTTGAGAGTGAAATCGCTGATGGCCAGCTCCCCACGGTCCAGCTTCGCCAGGCGGAGGTTGACAAGGATTTTGAGCTCCTCGTTGTAGATGGCTTTGTATTCCGCCGGCGAAAGGATCTTGTCCTCCAGCACGAGGGCGAATTCCCGGACCAGATCCACCAGCCCGTGCATTTGCGTGATCGTTTGGATGCCGGTCGTGCGCTCGATGAATTCGCCCACGCGGTTTTTAACCCGGTGAAAAAGCGTCTCATCCGCCGTCCCGTAGCGGGTTCCGAGCACCGCCTTCATCATCATCGGCTCCATGATTTTCTCCCATCCCTCGCGCAGGGTCGAGATCGTGCCATCGTGGTCGAAGATCGCATGGCGGATGTTCAGAGACTTCGGAGGATCCGCGATGATCTCGATTTCGGTCGAGGCGACCATCCTGGCGCGATGGGATGCCTCGGCGAGCTCCGGATGGTAGGCGTAGTCGGCATTCGCGCCGAGTTCGAGGATCTCCTCGGGGGTCGCCGTGCCAGTTTGGAAAAGCTTCTGGGCTGTCACCGCTGCCGCGACATTTGCGACAAAGGCGGCCGCCGTGACGTTTGATCCGGTCGAGGTGATCGCGGCGAGCGTCGAGACAAATGTGTCTCCCGCCCCCACTGGGTCGGTGCGTCCGGGTAACTGGACGCCGAAAATCTGCCGGGGCACATCGCCGGAAAAGACGAGGCATCCCCGGTCTCCGCGGGTGACGATCAGCGGAGATTTCCATCGGGCGTAGAGCTGCTCGACATGGCGGACAAGATCCTCTAGGGATACGACATCGTCCGCCTCGACTTTCACGCCGCAGGCTCGTATGACCTCCAGGTCATTGAGCTTGTGGACCGCCTTTTCATAAGACGAATGGTATCCGCGCGAATCGATGATGAAGCAGACATCCGGATGGCAGCTCATGACATTTGCCAACCGCCTGCGGAACCCTTCCGAGTCGTGGATGCTTCCGATGACTTGATGGTTGACCAACACCACCGAGACCTTGCTAAGGACCTCCTCCAGTATCGTAAAAAAGCTCTCTTCTGTCGCGGCCGACATCCGGTTGAAATTCCCGTGGTCAAGCCGGCTCAGTTCCTCGCCGTCCACATAGGGTTTGAGGTAGGTGTGTGTCGCCCAGCCCTCGCCTTGGATGACCAGGCCGCCGGTATTGATGTGCGGGCTTGCCAGCAGCCGCTGCAGCTCCCTGCCGAAGGGATCATCTCCCAGCACCCCGATCGGGTAAATTTGCTCGACCCCGAGCGTGAGCAGATTCATCACCACGTTTCCCGCGCCTCCAGGCGTATAGCGCTGCGTGCGCACCGGCTCGGTTCTCTGGCCGGTCTCCAGCGAGATCTCCGACGCCGACCGATCGATCGTCCAGTAAACATCCAGACAAAAATCCCCCAGCACCGCCACCGAGGCACGGGTCAGATTGTCCAGGGTCGCAGCAATTTCCTGCCGGCTGAGAATATCGAAGGGCTGAAGGGCAAGGAATTTCATGGATGGTTTTCGGATTCCAAACACCTATCCCGAATCCAGACCGGCTGTCAATAGAAAATGTAATGCATTACAAGCCGGCTCAATTCACCGCTCCGGCAGCGAGTCCCTAGCGACAAATACGGCCTCAAAGAGCTTGGATTGTTTTCGTTTTCCCAAGGCCAGATCCACCGCGCATGACACCATTTCATCCAGCGGCTGGCGGTAGCTGCTCAGCGGAGGAGAGGAGAACTGCGCGCGGGGGATGTCATCCATTCCGATCACTTTCATTTTCCGGGGGACACGCAGAGAGATCTTTTGGCAGAGATCCAGCGCCAGCAGCGCGGCCCGATCATCCACGCCGATGATCGCATCCGTCGGATGGGCGGCAATGTGGCGTTTCAGCTCCGCAGTGTCCGGCGGCCACCCGGGAAGGCGGGTGGTCCTGGTTCCAAAATATTTCGGGGCCAGCGCGGCAAATGATTTCAGCCGTTCCTCGTGGTCGGGTTCACCCGCTCGGGATCCGAAAAACAGGACATTCCGGCAGCCCGCCGCCCGGAGGCGTTGCAGGGCGTCTTCGATCCAGCTTCGTTGGTTCAGGCGAACAGATTTCCAAGCCGGGCATTCCGGCAGGCTCCCCATGAGGCAGACGACAGGCTTGTGCGAGTTGGAGAGTGATGCGATCAGCGCATCATGTTGGCGGGGGTAGAGCAGGATCCACGCATCGCAGCGCGAGCGCTGGAGGGTCCGGTGCGCGTGGGCCAAGGTTTCTGGTTCACTGCGGTTGACAGGGCAAACGAGGAGGTCCAGGTCGTTTGTAACGAGGTGACGGGTGAGCGCAGCCAGGATGCGTTGGGCGAACTCCGCTTCCGCACCCTCGACTTCGAGCGGCCAGATCACTCCGAGCACATCGTGCCGCCCTAGTTTGAGGGCTCGGCCGCTGGGGCTCGGATAATAACCCAGCTTCTGCGCCAGGGCGAGGACCCGGTCGCGCGTGTCGGTTCGAAGCTTGTCGGGCTCGTGAAATGCGCGGGAAATCGTCGCGGTCGAGACATTGGCCCGTTTGGCGAATTCGCTGATGTTCAAGGTTTCCTTTTAGCGGGCTTTCATGGTTCACTTTCTATGAAACGTCAATGAGAACCTTGAGATGCGCAGCACCCTGGTTCAGTGAAGCGTTTCTGAAAATGAGATTCACCGGGATTGTAGTTTGAGCTATATTTGGCTGAGATGACCGTGCCGACTGGGCTGCATTAAAATGAAGCAGCCCAATAAAACCGGTCGCAAAACTCGTCGTAGCACCAAAGCCGGTTCTGAACGGTAGCGGGCGTCTGACGGAAGAAGATATTGCCTCCGTGCTTGAGCTGCACGACCGAGTCAGCCCCGCGAATTTCCAGCACATCCAATGAATGGAATCGCTCGAGCGCGGTCGGTTGGGTGACCGCCGAAACCGTCCTCACCACGCCTGCATGCGGGGACTTGGAATGCTCGAGATATACCGCATCGTTCCAGGTGATTTTACTTTCTTCCCAACGATGGTTCATCAAGGGGCACAAGACCTCGGCATAAATCCAACCGGAATTCATGAAATACTCGATCGCCACTGCGCCGAAGCCAGGCAGAATGCCGGCCAAGCAGAGCCGATCGCGCGACCCCTTGACCTCCTTCACATCGAAGGCGACGCCGTTGTATTTCAAAGCCCCCAGGGAAACCTTCTTGCCGACCAAACTCACGACGGCGCCGGTTTGAAGATCGACCTCCACCGTCACTCCTGCTTGTGAGAGCCTGCTCCCGTCGATCAAACAAGCCTCCGGTGCGACTGGCGCATGGTCGCTGAAAGTCTTCGGATATCCTGCTGCATCCCGGATATAGCGGTTCAAACCACGTGGCTGATCATTGCTGGAACGATAGCGGGGGCCATCGTAGTCGGTCATCCCTCCTTCCATGAAATATCCCGTGGCAAAATAGGGAATGATATAGCAATCATGTGCCTCCTGGTTGAGTAGCCGTTTCAGATCGCTCTCCGGAACCGTTCCCTGCTTGTCAATCTCCCTCAGCCTTAGGCTTTCCTTGAACATGAAGGCGTGCTCGCTGGAATACCCCCCCGTCTGGTGGCCGTGAACGCAATTGCCCGAGAGATCCAACTCGTAATAGTATTGATCCAGCGTGTAGCAGCGAGGTTCGGCCTCGATCACTTGTGTCTTTTTGAAAAATTCCGAAGGAGTGACAAACTCTCCCCAGACGGAGGCATAGCGATTGGCCCGTAAGATTTCCTCGTTGTAAATGTCGATAAACGTCTGGTCCATGAGGCTGGTCAACGCGATGAAGGGAAGCCCCTTGTTCTTTTCACTGGTCAAGAAAACCGGCAAATGCCTCCAGGTTTCGCCCCCTCGCCGTTCGCTCCGGAGCGGGTGGGCCGGCAGGGTTCGCACCCCGGCTCCGGCAGGTGACTGCCACTCGATCAATGCCGCATGATCAATCGGCGCAAGCCCGAGATTCTGCGACCGGTGGATCGCGTAATCGAACCCATGTTTCTTCAGCAAAGCGGGCATGGCCGGGTGAAGGGCGATCTCCTGGGAGGCATAGACTTTCGGGTGTCGTCCGAACAATTGATCAAACGTCTTTAGGCCGATTTCGAACTGCTTCCCCTGGTCCCAAAGATCCCAGAGCTGGCTGTAGGGCTGCGCGTAGCTGCCGTTGACAAATTCCACAGCCCCTTTCTCCCAGGCGTCCCGGAAGCGATGAATCGTATTGGGATAGCTCTTGGCAAACTCCTCAAGCGTGCCCGCGCCGATATCCGGCGCAAAATGAAAGCCGAACCTATCATGCCAGTCCAGGAAGAGGTTCAGCGCGCGCGCCGCCAGCTCCGGGCTGTCGTATTCCGCATAGCCTTCGTTTTCGAACAAAATCCCGCCGTGCGGCATCACCATGATATAGACCGGAACCGGCACCAGCCGCTTGCGCGTATCCGCAAGGCGCAGAAACAGGCCGCCGAGAATTTCCCGCGCCCGATCGCGGTCTCCCTGCACATAGGCGACGGCAGCCGCTCGCAAATCCGGCGCATTTTTTCCGCGTCCCAGGATTGGCCAGCCGCTTTGTGCATCTGTCCGAGCAAGAGCGAACTGACACCCAGAGCATGAAAATCCCGCCGGAGATCATCATCATCTAACTCCTGATCAATCCCCGATGCGCCCAGCACGGCTTTGACCAGCAAATCCGTCAGGTCGCGGGTGGTTTTAGGATCGGCCATGTTCAGATAGCGATGGATCACCTTCAGCGGATTGAAAGCGAAGAGCGCTGCCCCGGCCCTCACCGCCAAAGCAGGACATTCCGCAACGGTCGCCTGGATCTGCCAGTCGCTTGTCGCCTCGAATCGATGGTATTCCACCCCGCCCCAGAGCATCGGCAGCAAAAATTCAGGAGACCGGCGAGCGCTGGCTTGGAATGAGATTTTCTCTTTCTGCGACACCCGTTTTTCGATCCAGCTTATCCCGGGCAGTTCGGTATCCGGCCATTCCAGGTAAACCGTGGACGGCTTGAGCGGGGCCGTCAGGACATAGGGATCAAATAATGCGCCGATGGCATAGCCGGGGCCGGCCCATTCCTCCACCGGCAGGCCGAAGAGTTGAATTTGCGGATGCAGGCGGGCATGTTCTACCAGCGAATCCCTCAGGGATTTCAAATAAAGGTCGAGTTCAGGTTTAGGAAGTCGCTCTTCTTTCATAAATGCTTTTTCAGGTCCTGTAAGGGGTCGCGGTGAAGTGGAAAGAATTGTCGGGCGTATTAGGAAAATCGTCGCTCGACAGATACGGGCGCATGTTCTGGATGTCCTCGCGCACCAGCAGCGGGTTGACCCCGCCGCCCCAACACAGCTTGCCGGAAATTTCCAACTGGCGCTCGGCATGAGCCAGCCTTCCAGGTTTTTGCGGCCTTCTGCAAGGCTGCCGCAGTGGACGCGACGACGACCCTCATCCGCAAGCCATGCAGGTCAAGTTTCCAGAAGCCACCATGGCGGACTTCCAGGGTCACGCCGGGCAACTGGCTTTTGACGACCGCGCCGTAATTGAGCAGGTTGTCGAGGCGTTTTGATCCGACGATGCGGGCTTTTCCCGGAGATTCTGCGGTGAAGCAGGCGATCGAAACCGGCCCGTCAGCCGTCTGCCATGCGCGGGAATCCATCTCCACCTTGCCATAGCCACGGAGATTGTAGGGGCCTGCATGGTTGCCCGTCATTTTGCCGCCGCCGGGAGGAGTCGCTAACTCCAAGTCGCCCGCAAACAGATCGGTGGTCGCAAGAAATAGAATCGGAATCCATTCTGCTCTCATATTCAGTATCTCTTATACCCCCACAAGAGATTCCTCCACGCCGTGCTTCCGGGTGGAAATTGGTTGGTGAGCACACTCTCCGCGTGAGAATCTTGAAAGATAACATTGTAGCAGTTGCCGTGCCAGGCGGGCACCCTTTCCGGGGTTGTGTCCCACATATTTCCCGAATTCCCATCCATGAAGGCAATCCGTTTGCTTGGGACAGTTTGCAGATTATTGACGGAGGTTTCTTGAAATCTCCGCAGCCCGGCATACCCCTGCGCATTGATCGCGTAGGCAACGTTTCCGTTCCATGCGGAGCCGAGATCTGTCGGAACCGCCGATGGACACCAAAAAACGGTTTTTGTATGCGCAGGAAACCTGAACTTATTTGTGTTAAAAAGATAGGGGCTAAGCCAGTCCGGCCAATAATCAACGGGCGGAAATGTATTATTGTAGTCCTGGGTGTATTGTTCCGTAGCGATCCCGATTTGCTTGAGGTTGCCGAGGCACTTCACCCGGTTGGCCGAGTTGATTGAATCTTTCAGACTCGGAAAAATAAGCGCGGCCAGGGTGCCAATGATTGCGATCACAACAAGGATTTCAATCAAAGTCATCCCGGGCTTACACCGGTTCCGACTGGAGGTGGGCTTACGCATGGAAGGATAGGTCGCAATTTTTGTAGCTCTTCACGGGAGCCGTCCATGCAAAAACATGCCCCATGCCTCCCATGTCGAGCTTCAGGGTGTCACTGACGAAGTGGGTGATGAAATTCCCTGCGCAACTCCCTGCGGCAAACACGAGAAGATAGACGAGAAAGAAATTCCGATAGAGCGGAATCTGCAAAATATGAGAGCGAACCTTCATGGATAGGTTCCCGGCTCGTAGAAATCCAAACTGAGCTTGTCGATACTTCCGCTTCCCGGTCCGGGGAGCCGTCCCACTTGGATCTCATTGTCCTCCCCGAACTTCACCCATGGAGTGATATTGAGAACCCATTCTTTTGCGGTCTGGTGGTGGTCCTGCCGCACCCAACGTCCGTTGATGATAACCCCGGTCAGGTCCGCGGTGCCGCTGTAGTGCAGCAACACGGTTTTCCCCGCCTGCTGCCTGTCCAGAGTCACCGTCCGCTTCGCCAGCCATGCGTTCCAAGTGCCCGGGAGAGTCAAGGGGGAATCATAGTGCAGCGCGTCCTTGCTGCCCGTCCATTTCCCCGCAAGGTCCAGCGTGGCCACGGGCTTTGGCAGATAGGAAAGCCATGCCGCGCCAAGGAAGCCATTCAGCGAGCTCTTACCTTCGATCTCTACCGCAAGGACATGCTCCGTCCCCGGTTTTAGGGATTCCAGTTTTTTTCCGGGAATCCCCCGGGAATTCTTACTCTCGATCAACAATCCATCCAGATAGACGTTTCCAGTGTCGCTGAAGGTAGGCATGACCCACGCCTGCAGCCACAGCATAATCTCCCCGTTGTTCCACTGGTCAGGCACTCGGAATATTTTTCGGAAAATTCCGCGGCGGGTCTGGGGATATTCTACCGTCCAAATCCCCAACCGCATCCGCTTCCACGACGCATCGTCGAATTCCGCGACCGTCAACGGCTTGGCATCCTCTGACGCATGCAGTGGCTTGAAGGCCCAGTCATCACTCAGATCCATTACAAATGTCTGGACCGACTCCACTGTGGGGAATTTTTCTTCCGTGGGTTTCGTTGTTCCCCGCCACCAATTCCTCTGCAATGCGAACCAGTCCCTCGGAGCCGTCTCAATCCGGTTGCGCGGAGTCAGAAATCCGCGCGATTGCAGCGGGTCCAATGCGATGCCTTTGATCCGATAACCGCCGTCGATCGCAACCGGCGTCAGTGTTTTCCCTGTGGAAACTTCCAGTGCGGAAGCCGGATTGAACCCTTCGGCAAAAACCAGGTCGGTGGTGATCGGCGCGCTATTTTCATTCCAGACCGTCCACACGTCGTAGAGGCCGTTGTTGCTGACATAATGCCGGGCGAAGACCAGGCTGGCAGGCACACTCACAGGCACCTTGGCCACCTGCTGGGACTCCAGAATTCGTGCGTAGAGATCATGAAAACGTTTCATCAGCTCAGAGCCTGGATTCAACTCGATTCGCTCCAGAAGATCCTTTGCCGCGCCAAATTTCGCCCCAACATGAATCACCATGCCTTTGCCAAGATGCCGAACACCGACCGCCGTCGTGCCATCGTCCCATTGCATCCAGTCCTCGCAATCCGGAGTAACCTTCCGCAAACCCAGCCCGTTCGCCACGACCCCATCCCATTCTTTGGAAAAGACATTTTGTCCGGGCGTGGGCGAGAGTTTATGAGTTTCCAGCGGGAGTCCATTAGGACCATATTTGTCCACCCTCGCAATCTGATACCCGCTCAGGGTGCTGATGGGCCAGGCGTCGGGTTTGGTGGAAGTGTGTCGGCCTGTCTGGCCGGAAGTAATGAAAACGCCCCCGTTTCGCACCCATTTCTCAAGCCCGGCAATAGTGTCCTCACCAATGATGGAGGTATTGGAATCGATAATGATCCGGTATTTGTCCGCATCCCCGCTGGCGAACGAAGACTCACTCAGGAAATCGTAGCTGTATGAACCGCGCAACGGGCTGGAGATATTCCATGGGAAATAGCCCGACATCAGGTTCGTGTTGGGGTCATTTCCCCACGGAAAACCGGTAAGCACCTTGGCCTGCGTCGAGAACAAAACAGCCAAATCCGCTTTTGGCGAATGGTATTTCCCGAACAGATGGTAGAGCTTAAGGTTGTCCTCAAGATCCTTGCGCATTGCGGGATCCCACAGGAGTTTTCCTATGTGATCATAATAATCCACGCTCTGCACATTCTCGATCAGGTAGAGTCCCATTGTCTTTTTGAACTCTGCCAGATCCTTCGCCGGCTCCCCCAGCTCGATGGAAAACGGCAGATCCGCTCCCTGCATCAGCCCCGGGAGGTAATCGGCGTAAAAGACGCCCATGTGGCCGGTGTTATGAAATTCCCCTCCGTATTCCTCCGCTAATGTCTTGACCCCATCGGCGTATTGGTCGGGTGCCATCAGGGTGATCGGCCTGTTGGCATCGACCTGCCGGAGCATCTCCATCCCGCGCCGCACCTGCGCCAGGCGGGACGCGATCGTCCATTCCGTCAGATCCACCCATTGCGCATTCCCGCCCTCGCCCAAACGCGGGTATTGCTTTGGTTCATCCGGCGAGAGATACACCCGATATCCCAGATAGCCTTTCGGAAGGCGCAGCGAAATCTGGTTGCTTCCGGATTTGATAAGTTGGGTGACCTCGAAGGCCGCCCGATGGGCCGGTGAATCGTTGGAACTTTCCCCCGCCATCCGACCGTTCACATAGGCCGTCATTTTGTCGGGGGGTTGAAAAGCATCGTTCAAGTCCCAGACATACAGCCACCAGCGCGGGTGCTCGCTCAATTGCGCCTCATCAAGCGCAATGCTGCGGCGAAAGACCGCCGGCCGGTGTTGCATAAACATCGTCTGGTCGTCGCCGGGCGCGGTAACTCTGGGCCAGGATGAGTCGTCAAACTTCTCACTGAACCATTCCTTTGGAGCCGGCTTGGAATCGACACGCTTGTTGTAAAGCTTGTCGTTCATCTCGCGGGTGATCACGAGCTTCGGGTCGATCAACTCCTCGTAGCCCACGGCCCATGCGCCCTTCAGATCAATCGCCCTGTCGTTCCAGCCGAGAAAGGAAGCGAGTTCCGGGATACGAACATCGTCCCACGATGCGATTTTTCCCGGCGCACCAAACCAACGCAGGCTGAGCGCGTCCGTCGTCTTGTATTTGTTCTTCAAATACCCGCGGTAGCCCGCATCCGCCACCGGTCCGTATTCGAACAGGATATCCGAGCTCCCGTGGGACAGCTCCTGGTGCGGCTCCAAAAAGCTGACTAAAGACGGCATCGCCGCAAACCGGCGCACCGACTGCTGGAGGATTCCCAGGCCAGCGTCATCGAGCAAAGGGCTGCCCAATGAAGCGGTTCCCAGCGCTCCCAGATACGGATCGGCCACCTTGTGGAAATTGCCGACAAACTGCGGCATCTTTTGGCGCACCTGTTCGGGATACCGGTTGAACAAAAATGGGAAGGTGGTGCCCAAATCATTTCCGCTGTTGACGGCTATCGGAAGCCGGCGGGCATCCGCCGAGCGTGCGGCCCATTCCATCTGGCTCTCCATCATCATCCCCTCCGCGCCGTTAATCTGACAGCCCGGATTCCAAAAGACGAAGCCGGAATGATCCAACGATTCGGCATCATCAAAATCCTTGAGGAGGTTGTAGGTGATCCTGTCATAGCCCTTGGGGAATTGCCACGGGAGATGCCGGTAATAAAACCGCCAGCCAAACCTGTCCCAGCGGTCCAGATACATCGGCACCTCCACCTGCGCCGTCGTGGTGCCGGCGGGCTTCACCTGTGCGATCAGCGTCGCCAATGCCTGCCGACTCTCCGCGGCCAGTATGGTCACCTTGTTCGCGTCGAAAAAAGCCGCGACGCTGCCCTGACCTTCCACTTCATGGCTTGCGAATTTCTTTCCGGATTCTTTTGCAACACCTGGCAAGACATGTAGGTCGGAGAGATATTTGGCCTGGAGGAGCTTTGCTTTCCCGGCATCCTCGCAAGTGATTTCTAAAACCGATCCGCCCGGCATCGTTCGGAACACCCCGGATACCGTGCCATATCCCCTCAGCGAGACCGGCGCAAAGATCTCGCCGACATCACTTGAAATCGCGGGGGCGGCAGCCTCCTCGGCGTTTGAGGAGTGCAAAGCACCGTTGAAAACCAGGGGCGAATTCAGGAATGCGAGGCAAAGAGCGGCGCGGGTTGATTTGAGCATGTGGCAACTAACTTTGGAACAGGTGCCAGCGCCATTCATCCCTGGGCGTTTCTTCACTTTGGTGTTTCGGCCGTGTTGTAGACCGGGGTCGAAACGGTTGTGGCCCAGGCGCCACGGGTGTCGGAAACCAACACATACCAATCCACGTTCTGGCCTACGATAGCGGCCGGCAGCGTGATGGAATAGTTGTGCGTTTTCCCTTCAGTGCCCGTGTCTTTGATCGGAGCATCCAGATTTATCCAGTTGCGCTTTTCCCAAGTATCATCCTCCGTATGGACGCTGCAATACAACTTCGGCGCGTCCAGCTTCACGGAAGGATCGGCGGTCACCGTAAAGTTGATCTCCAGGTTTTTCCGGGCATCGGGCTTGGGGTTGCCAGCCAGTTTGATCGTTGAAAGCGGCGCGCCGACTCCCTTCAAAAGGTGATCAAAATAGACCGCCTCCATGGGAAGCATGCCGCGCCCAACCGCCGGCTGCGAAAACGTGGGGGGCACCACATTCCCACCCGGAGTCAGGATGTTATGGCTGGATTTGATGGAATAATAACCGATGTCGTGTGCCGGGTTAGTGTCCTTGGGGTCCGGCTGGGAATTGGGAGAAAACTGAAAATTCAAGCTGGCGGCATTCGTGATCGCCCGCACGGTTTTCACAACAGCAGGAGGCCTGAAAAAATGATCATTGGCGGGAGAGGCAAGATAAAAATGCGCCTTGATGCCTCCGGCGCGCCGCCCCGCATCCAGATACGTCAGCCATTGTTTGGCCCCTTCCGTTTCCCATTGCTGCAGCCCGGCCGGATCGTTTTTAAAAAGATAGGCTGGCGGCGGTGAAAGGAAATATGGTTTCCATGCGGAATCCTCGTCATAAAAGCCGCTTCCGTATACCGAGAATCCGGCAGCCACCCGGTCGCCGAGCAGCCCGCACAGCATCACCGTCGAGTAACCGCCCCAGGAGATGCCGACGATCCCGATCTTGGACGGATCAACTTCAGGCTGAGATTTGAGCAAAGCGAAGGCCTTCAGAGCGGTGGCCTCGGCTGTATACAGCCAACTGGCCTTGATATCCGGCGTGACGGTGAAACGGGAGATATTCGCATAGGGGACACTCCGCCACGTGCCGCTCGCCACATCAGCAAACTCAGGACTCGCGATGCCCGGCAGGTCACACGCGACCACCACGTAGCCGGCTGCGGCCCATTGCACTACCCGGGAATACATGCTGTTGTTTTGGGCGAAATACCCGCCTCCATGAAGAACAAGAAGACCAGGCAGTTTTGCGCCAGGCGCGGCGTCTGCGGGCATTGCAATCTGGGCATAGACAACCGTGTCGTCGTGATATTCCCCATCCTTGTAAACGGGGGCCGACTTGAAGATGACGTGACTGACACGGACGTTGTTCTTGAGCGGCTCCCCGTCCGGAGGCGCGAAGTATTTGACGTCCTTTACCACCTCGCTCCCGCCGGTGATGGATTTTATCATCTCTCCCTTGTTTCCCTTGATGGTGACAGTGTTCGCAGGCGTGGTGACGGGGGCCACGTTCTTGTCAATATCCTCGATCAGCGGCTGGAAAGGATCGTTCGGCGGCGGGGAATATGGTTCCGCCCACGCCATGGTCACCGAAAGAACGGCTGCCAGCGACGCGATGAGGAGATGTCTATTCATAATTCAAAGCAGCAAATAATCATGCGGCCGGCCTCACTTTTTGTCGCCGGGGATCAATTCAAAGTCATCGAACCAAACCGTCCCGCTCGCGCGGCGGAGTTGGGCGTTTATGGTCAGGACAAGCGTGTTGTCCTTGGTTGTGAACGTGTAGTCGAACTCCTGCCAGTCGCCGGTGCCTTTGTTCGATTCAGGCTGTCGCGCGGTTCGCGTCACCTCCTTGGTGCCGGTGGAAACAGGAGACTCGGCAAACCAAAAACTGACCCCGACACCGTCGCCGCGTTTCGGATTCGGGTTCACATCCTCCATCTTGAACCACCCCTTGAAGGTGTAGGTTTGGTTGGGCGAAACCTGGAACGGCCCGCAGGCAATGCTCCCGATATCCGTGAAGGCTTCATTCGTGATCTTTGCGGAGAAGGCACCGCCGTGCTTGACTTTATCATCCCGCGTAATCGTGACGGTGATGGGAAAATCCGGATTGTCTCCCTTCTCGTTTTCATACGGTGCATGAGCCCGGATCGTCCAGCCCGTGGGCTCGAGATTCCCGACCGTCCGGGGAACCATCTTGGCGAATTGCGGCGGAAGCTTGGGCGGCTGATAATTCGCATCCCATTCCTCGAACCCTCCGTTTTCAAGGACGTTTGATGGTTCCGCCCGCAGGGGCGCAAGGCCGGATGCCAGAAGCAGGATCGCTGCCACCGAAACGGACTGACTAAAAGCAAGTGCCGGTCTCAGGACTGCCGGCAATGATCTGGTTGTTATGAGGTGAATGGTCATTTTTTTTGGGTTTATGGGAGTCCAAAGCCTCTGCGACCCGAAAAGGAACAGGGCGACACCCCCATGCCGCCCTGTTCACCCCCAAACTATTATCCCCGGCGGCGGCGCAGGACCACCACCGTTGTCAGGCTGAAGGCCAGGAGCGCCCAGGTCGCGGGCTCGGGCACAGCATAACTCAACACCAGATTGTTCCCGGCGACACCCAGCGAGAAAGAACCCGTGAAGGCCGGACTCGAGGTAAATCCTGTCGTGTTAAGCGTCCAATTCAGCGCGTTGAATCCTGTGATGCCTGTGGTTGTCGTCAGGATATTCCACGTGCGGGCTTGATCGGTGAAACCGCCCACGTTGCCCGGGACATTTCCGGCAGTCAGGGAAAGTAGATTCAATTGATAGCTTCCGCTGCCACCTGTAAGGCTCAATCCGCCGGTGATGGCGATTGTGTCGAAGTCCGTCCCGGCGGTCGTGCCGACGAAGTTGTTGGTCTCCCAATCGTAGCTGAACGCGCCCCATGTCTGACCGCTGTTGAAAGTTGCTACACCGGGACTGTTTCCAGGAGACAATGTGTCGCCGATATTGTTGAGAGTGAGAGCCCCTGTGAACGAACTTCCACCGCCCAGAATTCCACCTCCAAGGACCGCGCGGCTGCCTGTTCCAGAACCCGCTAGATCGATCAGTGCCGCATTCACGGCGACAGACGAATTGTTGACGAGTTTCGCACCCCCGCTCACATTGATGGCGGACGAGGTATTGACCGTGCCGATGCCACTCAGGACCAAAGTGCCTGCTGTCACCGCCGTCGCGCCGGTATAGGTGTTGTTACCTGAGAATATCCATTTTCCCGCATCGGCCTTGGTCACGCTTGTTGTTATACCGGTTGCGTTCGGAATTGCGCCGCCGATCGTGTTGTTGCCGGTGTTGCTGCCACCCAGCGTCAGGGTCACTGGCGTCCCTTGATTTGCTAAAATGGCGCTGGTGAAATTCAAGGCGCCACTTCCACCGTTGTTTTGGATGACTCCATTGCCGACCAATCTGATGACGCGGTCCGTGGTTTCCCCTGCGCCTGTGTAAAGCAGTGTTCCTGTTATCGGTCCGGCAGCGCCGAAATTGATCCGGCCGTTGGTGGCAGTGGTCGGCGCGCCAAGATTGCTGCTAGCGCTACCGCCAACAACACTGTTAAGCGAGGAAACGCTGATCGTGCCGCTTGAGATTGTGGTCGTGCCGATGAAAGTGTTCGACCCAGTAAGAGTCAGTGTTCCGGTGCCGCTATAGGTCAAGGCTCCTGCATTTGTGTGAGTGCCGGCCTGGTTATCGTCAATAATCCCGCTGATCGTCGTGTTTCCGCTGCCGGCAATGGAGAATATTTTGTTGGCCGCATCGGTGCCAAAAATGCCGACATTTCCGGAAATCGACAAAGCGGCACCAGAAATGTTGTTGGTGATGGTGCGTCCGTTCGCATTCATCGCACCACCCAATTCAATGTTGTTCGAGCCTTGGAAAACAGGGGTGCCAGTAATCGTAGAGGTGTTGGTAATCTTGTTCGTCGGGCCCGACAAATCCGTCGCAGCCTGTGTGGTTCCAGCTAAATTCACCGTACTCGTTCCAAAGGCGGATTTATTTCCGAGCACATAGGTGGCAGATCCACCCAAGGTTGTCGTGCCTGAATAGGTGTTGATCCCGTTGACGTTGAATGTCCCGATACCCGAAACACCCGACCCACTCCCCAGGCCCAACGTAATGGCACCGGTGCTGGCGATTACGCTGTTGAGATTAATGGTTGCATAATTTGCCAACCCGGTCGACGTCGCAGTAAACCCCACATTCAACGTGAGGCCACTGTTGATGGTAATCCCTCCGCCTCCCGTTCCTGTTCCGAAAGTCATCACGCTAGAGTTGGTGGCCGTGGCTCCGTTCCCTACCGAAATGACCTGTGTGCCAGAAGCCGCCCCGAAAATCAGCGGGACATCGAAAGTGTTATTACCGCTGATATTTATGGCGTTGATTGCTGTTGTTCCGGTAAGTGTAAGATTGGAGGAATTCGTGGCGGTAATGTCGTATGCACGGGATGAAGAACTATTGTTGAAGTTTAACTCCACAATGGTTGCAGATGAGCTCAGGTTGGGTGACTTGGCCGCCACCGCATCGAAAACAGCGATGTCGGCAGTGCCGGGGACGCCACCCGTTCCCGTCCCGCCTGTCCAGTTTGTCCCCGTGTTCCAGTCCGGAGGTGTTCCTGTCGCGCTACCATTTTTCCATGTGGCATTGGCCGCCTGGACGGACTGTTGGGTGAGTGCGGCGGTCGCGAGCAGGGCGAGGGCGAGGCGTGACAGGGTGCTATGAGGGGACGTTTTCATGGCGGTGTTGGATGGGCGGTTGGGTTGTTCGGAGGGTTTCATGGTCTGGATGACTGAGGTCGGTGTTTGGAAATCTAAGGGAGTTCTTCCTGGTCGCTGATGGTGTAGGGGATCGTGACATGCGGCGGGGCTTCGCCGTCCACCTGCCGGGAAATTTGAAGGATGAGGCCGTCGGCGACCGCCTCCGGATCGCAATAGATCCAGCTTGCAGCGATCGGGGGGAAGTCGAGTTTCATCCCCCGGTTGCGATGGATGGCCAAGCGGGGCCGGGACACGGGATCCACATCCATGAGGGCCTTGAGGACGCCGGTGGCCACCACATCTGGGAAAACGAACAGCCCTTCGGGGCGCTCTGGCAGCGCCCAGAGCTTTTGAAACTCGATATACCCGAAAAGCTCGGGGGATTTCAATTCCTCAAGCGGCGACCGTATCCAAGCATTCCGGTGATCGAGCCCGCGCGCGTCGCAAAGCGCGAGATAGTCATCGTAAAAGCGGGTGCCCGGGTGCTGCCAGCCCCGCTCGGATTGTCCCGGGCAGACACCGGAGATCATGCCCACGGTCCGGCACCCCTGCGCGACCAGGCGGTCGAGGGCGAGTTCGATGAGCTGAGTATGGGTGGAGTCGATCTTGTTGGGAAGATTCGCGCCGGAGAGGAACGACGTGGGCACGGGCAGTTCCTTCAGCCATCTGATATCGTTAGAATTGCCGAGAACCACAGCCAGACCTTGGATCTCGTTGTTCCGAATTGCCTCGACCAGCTCCGGAAGCGGCTCGAACTGCGCGTCTTCGGGGCGTTCATCGATCCACAGGCGGGCGAGGTGTCCATTCGCGGCCAGTTTGCTGCGCAGGGCATCCAAGACCATACGCGTGAATCCAAGGTGCTGCATGTTCCAAAACGAACGGCAGCAATACACGCCGATCACCATGCTGGTGACCGGACGCTTGGATCGCACGAAAGTGCCGGCGCGCGGGCGACGCTCGATGAGGCCTTCCTTGACCAACGGAAGCAAGGCGGAATGCAGCGTAAAATAATTCGTCCCCAGTTGCTTGGCCCACGCCAAACCGGCAGGAAGCCGCGTCCCCTCGGGCATTTCCCCGCTCAGAATCTTGTTACGGATCAACCAGGTGAGTTGATGCTGTATCGGTTCCGCGCGTTTTAGCTCCAAGTTGACCATGTGCGGAATTGATATCGTATATATTAATGCGTGTCAACTGTGTTTATTCAAAAATTTCTCCTTGTGTTTATTTTATATATGGCATATTAATATACGTCGTTCTTGTTGTGAATACTGAAATCCCGCATTAAGGTCTCCGTTTTCCCCCCTCGCCATTTGGAACAACCATGAAAGCATCGCCCCGAGCCTTCTCCCTCGTCGAAGTTGTGATGGCATTGGGTGTCGTGAGCACCGTCATGGTGGGGCTCCTTGGGCTGGTGGCGGTCGCCTTCGCCCAACTTCGCCAATCGATGGAGCGGACAACCCAGACGCAAATCGTCCAAAGCTTGGCGGCGGAGATCAAGATGCTCGACTACAGCGCCCTGACAAACACCAACAGCTCGTTTCGCTCGCAGTTTCCCCGCAGCTACGATGTCGAAGGACAAGCCATCTCAACCGGCGTCAGCAACGCCCCACTCTACGAGGTCGTTCTCGATTCGGGGCCGTCAAAAGTTCCCGGGGCAAGCTCCAACCAGAGCGCGCAACAAGTCGTTATCAAGATAGCCAAATCGAAGCAGACGAACACCTCGATGTGTTACTCCGTCTGGGCTGTCGATAACGGCCGTTGAACCCATGGGAAAGCCAGGCAGCGCATCTTCTCCTCACGGGTTTTCGCTTCTCGAACTGCTCGTCGCGACGACGGTTCTGATCATCATAATGGGCGTGATCGTCAGCCTTACCGGCCAGATCAACCGGGCGTGGGCGTATTCCTCGGCCAAGGTCGAATCCTTCCAGGACGCCCGCTTCGCCTTTGAAACGATCACGCGCGCCGTCTCCGGTGCCACGCTCAACACGTATTACGATTACTACGGGATCAACCACGAGCGGAGGACAAATGCGACCGGCTTCACTCCCAGCACCTACGGCCGCTGTTCGGAACTCGAATTCGTCACCGGCAAGAACCTGGTGACGAACCAGGTCACCCATGCGGCATTTTTTCAGACGCCGCTGGATTACACGCAGACGCCGAATTACTCGCACCTCGGAGGCCTTCTCAACGCGCTCGGGTTTTACATCAAATTCGACAAGGAAGACGATGCCACGCGCCCCTCGTTTGCCCCCGCCCAAAACCACCGCTACCGTTACCGGCTCATGGAGCTGCACCAGCCCACGGAAAACCTCTCGGTCTATTCCACAAATAACAGCCACGACTGGTTTGTCTCCCCGCTTTACGCGAGTTCCCCTCCCGTGCGGGTGCTGGCCGAGAACATCATCGCCTGCGTGATCTGGCCAAAATTGTCGGAGGAAACCCAAACCAACACCTCGTTCCTCTCATCGAACTTCGAATACGATTCCAATATCGCCAACGCCCAACCCGATCCCCGCTTCCTGAACGGCGACGACCCTACCGCATGGCCACCAAACAAGAAGTCACAACCCCCCAACATGAACCAATTGCCGCCGGTGGTGCGAATAGTCCTGATCGCGACGGATGAACGCTCGATGCTCCGTTTGCAGGCGGCATCCACCACCGCACCCGATCTCGGGTTCGATTACGCGAAGGTTTTTCAGAATTCCAGCAATCTGGATGCCGACCTGAAAACCGTTGGCGTTGCGCTCGCGTCCAAACATATCAACTACCGCATTTTCCAGACCGATGTCGCCATCCAAGGAGCTAAATGGAGTCCTTGAAATGAAACGCCACACCCGGAAACCCGCGGGCATGGCGCTCGTCATCGTCCTTGGAAGCCTGATCCTGCTTTCCGTCCTGATCCTGGCCTTTCTTTCCAGCGTGAAAACCGACCTCCAGTCCTCGAAGTCCTATTCGGACAACAATTCGACCCGCATGCTGGCGGAAACTTCGATCAACGTGGTCATGGCCCAAATCCGCCAGGCCACCACGGAAAACGGAAATGCCTGGGCCAGTCAGCCGGGCATGATCCGCACCTATGACACCGCCGGTGCCCTGATCAATGCCTACAAGCTCTACTCCTCGACAAACATGGTTGTTAACACCCAGGCCAATCTCACCGCAGATTTTGGAACGGAGACGAACAGGATGGCCTCATGGAACTCGAACCCTGCCCTCTTCACCGATTTGAACGAACCGGTCACCACCGGGACGGGCAATGTCTATCCCATTCTGACCCCTCCCTCCGGAAACATCGATGGCTACGGCGTAAGCAATGCCCCGGTGGCCGGAGGCTCCAACCCGATTCCCATGCCGGCGCAATGGCTCTACGTGCTCCAGAACGGAACCCTGGTCGCGCCCGGCGGGTCGGGCAACACCGCCACGGTTTCCGGCGCGACGGGCCAGAACCCCATAATAGGCCGGATCGCCTTCTGGGCCGACGACGAGACCTGCAAGGTCAATGTCAACACCGCTGGCGGCGACGGCCTCGGGACG
>Ga0194053_10000434_pt1 | contig 32063 bp, 35 predicted proteins | sample SepL228m_MetaG_FD_161684 | JGI IMG/M metagenome (GOLD analysis project Ga0194053, IMG submission 161684) | Anoxic zone freshwater microbial communities from boreal shield lake in IISD Experimental Lakes Area, Ontario, Canada - Sep2016-L227-8m | ecosystem: Environmental > Aquatic > Freshwater >... | reverse complement strand
ATAAAAAGACTTTAGGTGAGATAGAAATAGATTACATATCTTCACTAAAAATTCCAGAAAATAAGCCGGCAAAACAAATTTTCTTTTGTCCAGTTGGATTGGTGGGGGCTGGAAAAACCACGATTACCAAACCAATAGCAGAGAGGATGGGCTTGCTTCGATTGTCTAGCGATGAATTGAGAAAAATTCTCAAGGAGAACGGACATGATTATAGTCCGGTTAAGGATATGGGTTTTAAGATAGCTAAAGACTTTGCCCATAAGGGTTTTAGTATTGCCTTTGACTTAGATTGTTCAAATATTGATTCAAAGAATTTTATAGAAGATCTTGCTGCAGATTTAAAGGCGGAAATAATTTGGGTGCATATAAAAACCCCAGAGAGTCATATTTTTGAGAAATTTAGAAAACATCCACCAACTTGGTTGGCTGATAATCCCCAAATGATGATAGATAACTATAATTCTCAAAAAGAAAAAAGAGCCAGAGAGAATACTCATTTTGATTTTTTTATGACTTTTGACACATCTAAAGACGATGTTTCTGGCCAAATAGAGGAGGGAATCAAAAGAATCCAATATTTTTTGAAATCCCTTGATTAGGTTTAGGGGGGGGGCGATAGTCTTGCGTATAATCGCTAAAACATAGTATTATTATCCCGTGAAGAATTATATTAAAAAACTTTGGTCTGATAAACCACTTTTAGTTTCGATAGCTTTCTCTTTTTTGCTTTTGGTCATGGCTTTTGTGGTAAATTATTTCGCCAATCAATATGCAACTGTAAAAATTAGTAATCCGGTCACGGATATTATTCTAAGTAATACCAAAGCTATTGATGTCGATGGATTCTTTATTTATGGGCCATTAGTATTCTGGATTATTTTTGTGATTTTTTTGGTTACAAAGCCGAAATGGATACCTTTTACAATATCAAGTGTTGCTTTGTTTGTGATCGTCCGTGATGCTTTTATCTGCATGACTCATCTCGGACCATTTCCTACAGCTGGCAACGTCGACTGGCTTGGACCAATGCGTTTCTTCTTTTCTGGTGGTGACTTGTTCTTTTCTGGACACACAGGAATTCCTTATCTCATGGCCCTCGTTTTTTGGGATAATAAAATTGTCAGATACATTTGTATTGGAGTAGCTGTTATATTTGGGGTAGTAGTTCTGCTTGGACACTTCCACTACACCATCGATGTTTTTGCTGCTTTCTTTATAACCTACTCAATATATGTCATAGCTACTAAATTCTTCAAAAAATATTTAGCGATGTTTAATGAAGCTGACTAATTATGAAAATTTGTTTTGTTACAGTTGGCAAGGATTTTGATGCTAGTCTCAAAGACAAGATTGATGATTACACCAAGAGAGTGGGGAGGTATTATCCTGTTGAATGGAAAGTTATCACTAGTTCTGATATCAAAAAAGAAACAGGAGATATTCTAAAAGCGATCAAAGCTGAAGATTTTGTTTATGCTTTGGACGAGACTGGTAAAGAACTAAATACTATCGAGCTGTCGCAAAAAATTGAGAAAAATACTATTTCAGGAGTCAAAACGGTTATTTTTATAATTGGCGGAGCTTATGGTTTAGGCCAAGAAGTGAGAGATAGAGCCAACTTTGTCTGGTCATTGTCTCGTCTTACTTTTCCTCACCAATTGGTCAGACTGATTTTGTCCGAGTCTGTTTATCGAGCTATTTCCGTTTTGAAGAATGAGCCATATCATCATGCTTAAAACGAAAGGCCGGTTCGCAAAGCGAACCGGCCTTTCGTTTTAGTTTCTTTTCCAATTATCCAGTATAACAGCAGTAGCGATGGATACATTGAGTGATTCGGCTCCACCAAAACGAGGGATATTAACTCTTTGAGTAATAATATTTTCTAGATCAGCATGGATGCCATTAGACTCGTTTCCCATAAGCAGTATTCCACCAATTGGGAATTTAAGAGTGTGAACATTTTCTCCAGTCATAAAAGCACCTAGAATAGGGAGCTCTGTCTTTGGTAAAAAATCTTTTAGATCAGTATAGTAAACATTGATGCGAGTAAATGAACCCATGGTGGCGGCAATGGTTTTGCTGTTATAAAAGTCAGTGGTGTTAGTAGAAGCAATTATTTTTTTGATACCATACCAGTCAGCAATACGGATGATGGTACCCAAATTACCAGGGTCTTTAACTTCGTCCAATGCCAAAACAATTTCGCCAACCTCAATCTTTGTTTCAATGTTTGGCTTTTGTTTGGCAATGGCCAGACCGGCAGAATTACTCTCAAATGTTCCAATACCCTCAATCTCAGATTGGCGCATGATTTCAAAAGGTAATCCGGAATCTAAAATCACTTTTTCATTTTCTTTTAAAAACTCTTCAGTCAAAAGTAGGTTAACAATTTCAAAATTTGACTGGATTAGTTCTAAAACACTTTTTCCACCCTCAACGATAAAAAGCCCAGATTCTTGGCGATTTTTCTTGTCTTTTAGGCCGCGAATATCTTTAATTTCATTTTTACTTAACATATTAAAATTATGATAGCATAAACTAGTTTTTTTAACAGGAAAATATCTTTTATAAAGTTATGCACAAGTGTGGATAAAGATTTATAGCAAGTGAGAATAAACAAGAGTATAATATGACTGTTACTAAATCTAATTAATAATAAAATATATGACAGGTTATGTCGCGAATATTGAGAGAGAAACTCTCATGAATGAAAACTTTCGCAAGGTACTCTACACTGCGAAACATAGTCAGTTGGTCGTGATGGCTCTGAAGCCCGGCGAAGATATTGGAGAAGAGGTGCATGCAGTTGATCAATTTTTCCGCACAGAAGCCGGTGAAGGCAAGATTATTTTAAACGGTGAGGAATGGGATATTTACGACGGATATGTTTGCATTGTTCCAGCTGGAACCAAGCATAACGTCATAAATACCTCAACCGAGAAGCCCCTCAAACTTTATACTCTATACATGCCACCGCAGCATCGCGATCAAACGGTACATGTTACTAAAGAAGAGGCTATGAAGGATGAAGAGGATCACGTATAAAACTAAAATCAAAACCGCCAATTGGCGGTTTTGATTTATTCTGTAATTATTGTAATAATAGAATTTATGAAAGACTATACGAGAATAGCTGAAATAATTAAAAACGGTGGAGTTGGTGTATTCCCGACTGATACTCTTTACGGACTTATTGGTTCAGCCCTTATTCCTCAGGCGGTTGAAAAAATATATGAAATCAAAGGTCGAGAAGAGACAAAGCCGTTTATTGTTTTGATTTCCAATCTATCAGATCTTAAAGTTTTTGGAATAAAATTAACGGATGCCCAAAAAGGTTTTTTGCATAAAGTGTGGCCGGGCGAAGTGAGCGTGATATTACCGATAGCAGAAGAGTCGCAGGAAAAACTAAAATACTTGCATCGCGGAGTCTGTACGTTAGCTTTTCGTTCTCCAAATAAGCTTGAAACTGTAACTTTGCTTAATTACACTGGCCCTTTGGTGGCTCCTTCTACCAACCCTACTGGAGCTAAACCAGCTGAAACCATAGAAGAGGCTTGGAATTACTTTAGTAATAAGGTTGGTTTTTATGAAGATGTTGGTCAATTGTCGGCTCCACCATCAACTTTGGTTGACTTAACTAATGATGAAATTAAAATCTTAAGACAAGGTCGGGTCATTGTATAATTGGGTTTTTTATTAAATGGTGTTATAATTTAAATAGGTATAAATATTATTATTGAACATTAAAAAAATGGAAAATATAAATTTAATTGATCAGAAGAGTTTTTATCAGAAGAAAGGTTTCTGGTTATCACTTATTGTGTTGGCTATCATCATTATTGTGTTGGCCGGTGTTTGGTATTTTTATGGTCAGGGCAACGCTAGAAAGGGGTCATTAAGCAAGGCGCAGATCGAAGCTATCTCCAAAGCTTTTGCTGGAGCGACTACAACCAAACTGACATCGGATCAGGCCAAGGCTATTTCCAATCAGTTTAGAGATGCTCCAAACACTCAGTTGTCTCAGGACCAAATTAATGCCATTAGTCGAGCCTTTGCAGAATAGTTTAAAGAAAAATCTCCGTTACTAGCGGAGATTTTCATTTTGTTAATTTTGTGCTTAAATAAACTAATGAATTTATTAAAGATTTTAACTTTGGAGCCTAGTGCAGACTACGAGCTCTTGGATAGTGGGGAAGGAGAAAAGTTGGAGCGCTATGGCCAATTTGTTTTATCCCGTCCTGACCCCCAAGCTTTGTGGTCTAAAAAATTGCCTTTTGAAGAATGGAAAAAAGCCGATGCTTTGTTTTATCGTAGTGGCACTACGGCCGGTTGGAAAGTTAAGAAGGAATTGCCAAAGGAATGGATTATTAATTTGGCCGGTTTGTCTTTTGTTATCAAACCATCATCATTCAAACATACCGGTCTGTTTCCAGAGCAGGCTTCCAACTGGAAATGGATTGCAGAACAAGTTGAAAAGCGTGATCGAGAAAATAATGGAGAAAGCGTCAAAGTCTTAAACCTTTTTGGTTATACTGGCGGCGCTACTCTAGCGGCGGCCAAGGCTGGCGCTGAAGTGACGCATGTAGACGGTTCCAAGATTGTAGTCACTTGGGCCAAGCGTAATGCCGAAGTATCAAAATTAAATAAAGAACCGATTCGCTGGCTAATTGATGATGCCCGAGGTTTTGTGGAAAGAGAAATTCGTCGTGGTAAAACATACGATGCGATTATTATGGACCCACCGGCTTTCGGTCATGGTGCTAAAGATGAAATCTGGAAAATCGAGGAAGACTTTCTAAAACTTCTTGAGGCTTGTAGAAAAATTTTATCTGATAAACCATTGTTTGTGATTATTAATGGTTACTCAGCTGGTTATTCCGCTATCGGCTATCACAATGCTTTGGTGGATATGATGAAGGGACTTAATGGTGAGACTGAGATGGGGGAACTGGTCATCAAAGAGAGTGGAGATAGTAAAAGATTGTTGCCGTCTGGAATATTTGTTCGTTGGTCTGCCAAATAAAATTAGGAAAACAAAAAAACCTCCGATGAGGTTTTTTTGTTTGCTATTCATATCATTAACTGGTATACTACTTGCATATGAAAGTCTTTTTTAAAATGCATAATCTAATGGCCTCTCTAGCCAAATCCCTGCATTTTGCTTTAGTGGAAAAATGCGATATGTCATTTCCTCAGTTTATGTTTCTGACTTCTGTGCAGAATCATCCCGACAAATCACAAAGAATGCTAGCTTCTTTTAGAAAAATGACCCCAGCTGCGATTAGTAAACAGGTAGATTCGTTAATAGACAAGGGGTGGGTGGTTAAAAAAATTAAAAAAGGTAAGCGCCTCGAATACGCACTCTCGCTTTCTTCGGTGGGTAAGAAAAAATTAAAGCAAGCTGAAAAGATATTAGAAAAACACTACAAAAAAATATTGGGTGACAGGGTAGATAAAGAAACCCTGATTGTTGAGAAGAAAATAGATGATTGGCTGAAATTACTAAACACAGAAGAAAAGGATATTTGTTCAATATAATAATTAAATAATAGTAAATATGAAAAAAATTAAAACAGTAGCTCAATTCGTAGTTTCGTATAAATGGTGGATATCCGGTGTAGTTGTTATTTTGGCAATATTTATTTTTGGTCAAATGTTTAGTGCTAAAACCAGCAAGTTTGAAACACTAGAGGTTAAAAAAACAGACCTAAGGGAGATTGTTGGTGTTACCGGCAGGGTTAAATCTGCTCAAGATGCCTCTCTGTCTTTTGAACGTGGGGGAAATGTTGATGGTGTTTGGGTTGATACGGGGGAGCGGGTGTATCGTGGACAGACTCTAGTTTCATTGGTAAGTGATGATGTTGAAGCACAATTGAGCCAAACCCAAGCTTTATTGAAGAAAGAGCAAGCTAGATTGGATGAATTAAATTCTGGCACTAGAACTGAGGAAGTTGGTATTCAGGAGCTTTCCACTATAAAAGCTAAAACATCTCTAACTGAGGCAGCTAATTCATTTATTGATTCAGCTCGTGACTCATATACTAAAACCGATGATGCCGTTCGTGGCAAGATTGATTTACTATTTACTAATCCACGTAGTTCCGATGCCAAGTTAATTTTTAGTACAGATTCTTCTGTTCAAATTAATTTAGAATCAACAAGAGTTAAAATAGAAGATAAATTAAAAAGTGTTTTTTCTGCCCTATCGTCTCTAACTGCAGATAGCTTAATTGCTGGTGGGTCTGATAGTTTAACAAAAGTTTACTCTGACTTATTGGAATCAGCTAGAAGTTTTGCTGATCAAACCTCTTTGGCAGTTAATTCTCTAATAACTAACACTGTCGTGACGCAAGCCACGATAGACAACTGGAAGAGTAACGTTTATATTGCTAGAACAAATATTGCGAATGCTGCTTCTAGTCTGTCAGCTGCTCAAGAAAAATTTCTAGCTGCAGTTTCTACTTATAAGATTGAACAAAATCGCTTAGATTTATTGAAAGCTGGTCCAGTTAAAGAACAAATAGTTGCACAGGAAGCTGCAGTGGAACAAGCAGCAGCTAATGTAAAGAGTTCCCAGGCCCAATTGGCAAAATATCGTCTGAGTGCACCATTTGACGGAGTTATCACTAGACAGGATGCACGCTTGGGAGAAATGGCAGCTGCAGGTGAGAAGTTGGTTTCTGTGATGTCACTCGGGCAGTTTGAAATGGAGGCCTATATTCCCGAAGCAGACATTGCTAAGGTGGCTGTCGGTAATAAGGCCGAAGTTACACTTGATGCCTACGGCTCCGATCAAATATTTCCAGCTTCTATCTATCAAATTGAACAAGCGGAAACTTTCTTGGATGGTGTTGCAACATATAAAGTAAAATTAAAATTTGACAAAGAGGATTCAAGAATTAAATCTGGTATGACTGCAAATATCGATATTATTACCAAGGAAGTTAAAGGTGCTTTAACCTTGCCAGGCAGAGCTCTTACCACTAAAGATGGTAGCCGGTATGTAAATATTTTGGACAGCGAAAAGGAGAATTATACTGAGAATAAAGTTGAGATTGGAGTAAAAGATAATACTGGTATGGTAGAAATAAAGAATGGATTAAAGGAGGGAGACTTTGTGGCTATTCCAATTAGATAATTATGGAAAAAGAAAAAATAATAGAAATAAAACATTTAGGAAAGATCTACGATAATGAAGGGGCCAAGACTGAGGCCTTGCGTAGCGTGAATTTTTCTATTCACCATGGTGAGTTCGTGGCTATTATGGGACCATCGGGATCTGGTAAATCTACTCTTTTGCAAATCCTAGGTCTACTTGATCCGGCCACAGCAGGACAATATTTATTGTTTGGTAAAAATGTAGATAAGTTAACTGATGAAGAACAAGCTTCAATTCGCAATAATCGCATGGGGTTTATTTTTCAGTCTTTTAATCTTTTGCCTAAGACCACAGTTTTAGATAACGTGATTTTACCATTGGTGTATAGCGGTAAGCCAGAATCAGATTGGGAAAGTTTGGCCCTCAAGGCTATTGATGCCGTTGGTCTTAATCATCGCTTGATGCATGAGACTTCACAGTTGTCTGGTGGTGAAAAACAAAGAGTGGCAATTGCTCGTGCGCTCATTAATTCCCCAGAAATAATTTTTGCAGATGAACCGACTGGAAACTTGGATTCCAAATCTGGGGCCATGGTGATGAAATTTATCCAGGATTTAAATGAAAAAATGGGACATACTGTAATTTTGATTACTCACGAAACCTACACTGCCGAACATGCCGAAAGAATAATCAGAATTCATGACGGTGAAATTATTAGTGACGCCAAGGTGGAAAACCGTCAAAGGGCGACAGGGGAATTAAAAAAATAAAAAACATGATCTGGCAACATACATTAAAAACCGCCTTACGCGGACTAAAGACTCACAAGTCTCGCTCATTGCTAACAATTTTGGGTATTGTAATTGGTATTACTTCCATTATTTTAATCATGTCTCTGGGGCGAGGAGCTCAAGATTTGATCTTGTCACAGATACAGGGTATGGGATCACTAACTATTGCCATCTTGCCAGGCCGGGAGGCTAAGAGTCCGACTGATGTAGCTCAAACACTCAGCGATTCATTGAAAGAAAAAGATTTGAGGCTGCTGGAAAATAAAGCCAATGTTCCAGATGTAAAAGAAATCATCCCTGTTGTGTTTGGAGCAGAAACCGCGACATATCAATCAGAAATATATCATCTCACCATTTTTGGTTCTGGAGCTAGTATGATAAATGTTTTTGACCTACACCCGAGTGAAGGCGAGTCATTTTCTGAAGAAGATGTTAGAGCTCGAGCTGAAGTCGTGGTCATTGGTTCTAAAGTTAAAGAAAAATTATTTGGCACAGATGTAGCTATCGGCCAGAAGATTCGCTTGAAGGGAAGAAATTTCCGCGTGGTAGCAGTTTTGCCACAACAAGGCCAATCCTCGTTTGTGAACTTTGATGAAGTGGCAATCGTACCATATACTACCGCTCAGCAATATTTATTTGGTATAAAATATTACAATCGTTTGATTGCTCAGGCAACGTCAGAAAAATATCTTAATCAAGCTGCTGCTGAAATAAAAGAAACCCTACGCCAGTCTCACAATATTACTGATCCAGATAAAGATGATTTTAACGTGCAAACCCAAGCGGATATCGCTAGTCGTATGAAGAGTGTAACCACTGTTCTAACCTTGTTTTTGACTGCTGTGGCGGCGATTTCTCTTATGGTGGGTGGAGTTGGTATTATGAACATTATGCTAGTGTCAGTAACAGAAAGAACCAGAGAGATTGGTTTAAGAAAAGCTCTGGGAGCAACTAATAAAAATATTATGTATCAGTTTTTGACCGAAGCAGTGACCTTGACAGTTATTGGGGGAGCTGTGGGTATTTTGCTTGGTTCCGTATTTTCTCTTATTGCTTCGATCTTAATCATAAAATTTGGTGGTCTAGCCTGGTCTTTTACTTTTCCTTGGAGTGCCGCTATTCTAGGTATTGGCGTATCCGCTGTGGTTGGTTTAGTCTTTGGTATTTATCCGGCTCGTCAGGCTTCAATGAAAAGTCCGATGGAGGCTTTGCGCTATGAATAAGTAAAGTAGACTCTACCAACTTTTTAATTATTCTGTTATATTTGTTCCATGTCTAAAATATTAAGTGGCTTAGTTATTCGCGAAGAAAGAACCCTGATGTTTCAGGAGCTTTTTTCTTCATTGCCATTTAAAGCCACTCTGGCTATTGTGCAGGTAGGAGATAGACCAGATTCTAATTCATACATTAATCAAAAGAAAATCTTTGGAGAAAAACTTGGTGTTAAAATCTGGCATTTACGCTTTACCCCTGATATGGGAGAGGAAAGAGTGATGGAAGAAATAAAAGTATTAAATGAAGATAAAGATGTTCAAGGGATAATTGTTCAAGTACCACTTCCAGAAGGTTGGGACAAAAAGAAAGTAATAAACGTAATCGATCCCCAAAAAGATGTAGATGGTTTGACGGAGGCTAATCAAAATAAATTTTATGCTGGTGATAAGACCACTATCGTTCCAGCTACTGCCCGCGGAATTTTAACCGTGCTAGATTATTACAAGGTTAATTTAAATAACATTAAGGCAGTTGTGGTTGGTAGATCGGAGTTGGTGGGCAAACCGGTGGCTGAGTTGTTGCGTCGCCGAGGAGCGACCGTGGAAGTTTGTCATCGTCAAACCCCAGATATTCCAGCAGTGACTAGAACAGCCGATGTGTTGGTGGTTGCGACTGGTCAACCAAAACTAATTGGTGTTGATGGAATAAAAAGTGGTCAGACAATAATTGATGTGGGAATTAGTAGAACTACAGAAGGTAAGTTGTCCGGCGATGTTGATTTTGAAAACGTAAAAAACTATGTGGAAGCGATCACACCGGTGCCAGGTGGCGTTGGACCTCTAACGGTTTTATCTTTGTTTGAAAACCTCTATCAAGCCTGTATCGCCAAGTAAAATATAGGTTTTTCACCTTGTTTTTAACCTGCTTGATTATGCTATAATATACCCGTTCCACCACGGGTGTTTTTAATAACTAACTATATTTATTATGTGTTGTATGAATGATATGAGGGAGGGTGTAAAAAACTGTTGCCAGCATCATTGCAAGTGGGTAAAAGTTATTTTTGCAGTTGTCATTGTTATTATTGTTGTCTCAATGTTTAGTTGTGGGCATGAAGGCTATGGTGATAAAAATGTTGCCAAAAATACTATTACTGTAACGGGCAAGGCAGAGAAGATGGTTAAGCCTGATATTGCTACAGTCACTATGGGTGTAAATGAGGAAGCCAAGACTGTGGGTGCAGCTCAGGATAAGGCGACAACTAAAATCAATGCCACCATGGAAGCCCTAAAGGCTTTGGGTGTTGATACTGATAAGGATGTCAAAACTACTAATTACAGTATTTATCCACGTTATGATTATGTGAAGACAACCGGACCAGTTGATTATTACCCATATGGTGGTAAACAAGTTTTGGCCGCTTATGTTGTGACTCAGAGTTTGGAAGTTAAGATTCGCGATTTGACCAAGGCAGGTGATATTTTGTCCAAGGTTGGAACTATAGGTTTGAATGATATTGGTGGATTGCAGTTCTCGGTTGATAAAGAGGATGCAGTCAAGGATGAAATCCGAGGCGAAGCTATTAGCGACGGTAAAGCTAATGCTAAAACTTTGGCTAAAGAATTGGGAGTTAAACTAGGTAAGTTGGTTAGCTATACTGAAGGTGGAAACTATCCAATCTATGCGCGTGTGGATATGGTGTCTAGCGCCATGGGTGGAGGAGAGGCAAAAATAGCTCCAGTTATTGCTACTGGTGAGAACAAAATCACTAGTAACGTGACTTTGGTTTACGAAATTCGCTAAACTTTAAAGCAACAAAAAACAGCACGAGAGCGTGCTGTTTTTTGTTCATATCACAGTCTTTACATTCAGATAATAGTATGCTAATATGTATACCAGATGTACAAATTTTCTGCCAGGGATTTGGCCACGGTGGCCATTTTTTTATGCAGAGAAAAATCAGAGAGAGGGATAAAAGTATGCCATTTAAGCACATCAAAATCGGTGGACAGTTTTCTGCCGACGGTCTTACTAAAGACCGAGTCGCCAATGTCTCGGATGGAATTAAAGTCAGGCTCGATCATCGCCCTAATGACTATTTCGAATATTTTGAAATGTCGGATTCAGTCTTGGGTCAGTTGATATGCTTTGCTCAAAACAAGGTTGTCTTCGAGGCGGATTTCACTTACGTGCGGTTCAATTTTGACGTACAGCTGCCTGAGGCAGTTGAAGAGCTCACGAAGCTTGGTTTAAGATTGGTAACCGTCGAGGAACTCTTTTTGTTTGAGATTTTCCTCTTGGGTGAGACGAACTGTCCTCGTCCGGAATGGGAATTTTGGAAAGCACATTTGATGAATGTTAATGTCTTGGCTGGTCCACAAGATCATCCAAACTATACAATCCATCGTAGCCATCAAAGACGGACAACTTTCTGTCGGTCATTTCCTGGCAGAATGCTTTGGCGAACGAACATGTCAGCCTTCTTGTGTTTGCCTATTGGGCAATCTCCAATATTGGCAAAATAGTCTTGCCACAAAACAACCAGCGGTCCGTCCGGCCGCTGGTTTTTCTTTTGCCTTTTTCTATGCTTAAATTACATGGTAATATTGATATATGACTTTTCGCCAAACTCTACAAGAAACTACCAATGCTTTTGCCTTGGGCTACCAATTGGCCAAGGCTCATTTTAAAGTTCGTAACGAAGGAAGCTACCTTGGCGTATTTTGGTATCTTCTAGAGCCACTCGCTTTCTTCATTGTCCTCTTGTTTTTAGGAGGTGTGATCTACAATAATTCCATTCCTCAATATCCAGCCTATCTTCTCCTTGGTCTTATCATGTTTAACTTTTTTTTGGCAGTTACCGGCAATGCTTCAGGAATAATTATTAAAAATAAGTATTTTGTCAAATCAATAAAAGTTGACTCAGCAGCTTTTATTTTTGCCGGTGTGTTACAGAGCATTTTCTCACATATTTTTGAAGTTGCACTTTTTATTTTTCTTTTAATCTATCTCAAAACAAGTGTTTGGTTAATTATATTTTATCCCGTGATATTTATTTGTCTTTGTTTATTCACGACTGGTGTAGCCTTTATTTTTGCTGCAGTTGGCGTATTTGTTATTGATTGGGGCAATGTTTGGAATGTGGCAGGAAGATTAATATGGTTTGTGACCCCGGTATTTTATGTCTTACGCGATAGTAATAGTTTGATAGCTAAGTTTAACTATTTCAACCCCTTATCGCACTTTATTACTGTCGCCAGAAATATAATTGTTTATGGAGAGGTGCCAACCATATTTTCAGTACTTGGTATCATTGTAATTAGTTTTGGTACTTTTCTAGTTGGATATTTTATTTTTAATAAGGGCAAAATATATTTTGCGGAAAGAGTTTAATATGAATAATCAAATTGAACACAACCAAATAAAAAATGCCATAATTGAAGTAAAAAATATTTCCAAATCTTTTGGTATAAACAGTTTTGGTAATGACTTGGCCTTGGCCCATTTGGTAAATATCTTCAGTGAAAAGAAGGATAAAAAAAGTATCAAGGTTTTGGATAGCATATCGTTTGAGGTGAGCAGGGGTGAGATAATAGGTGTTATTGGTAAGAATGGTTCTGGTAAAAGTACCTTACTTCGAGTTTTGGCTGGGGTCTATCAAACTGATTATGGCCAAATTATCCATCGCGGTGACACTTTTTATCTTACCTCCATGGGTTTTGGCTTAATGGATCGATTGTCTATGCGTGATAATATTTATTTAGTAGGAGCGGTTATGGGTTTGAGTCAAAAGCGCATTAAAGATATCTTTGATCAGATTGTTGATTTTTCAGAACTGCGAGAATATGTGGACATGAAAATACGGCAGTTTTCTACTGGCATGATGGGTCGCCTTGGTTTTTCTATTAGTGTTTTTTGCATGAAGAATAAAAACTCGGAGATATTACTCTTGGATGAAGTGTTTGGTTCTGGGGCAGACTATGATTTTGAAAAGAAGGCAATAGCTAAAATGGAAGAATTGATTCAGAGTGGAGCCACCGTGGTTTTGGTTAGCCACAATTTGGAAATAATTGAGAAATATTGCCACCGAGTTTTATGGCTGGATCAAGGCAAAATAAAACAGTTGGGTCAGCCTAAAGAGGTGATTGAGAAATACAAGCAAATTTAATTTATGAAAATAATCTTTATCACTTTTGGTGGCCCAACTCCAAACTATCATGCGGCCGTTAAACGACTGTGTGCCCAAGCCAAGTCTTTTAATGTGTTTGATCAAGTGATTGGTTATACCGACAAAGACCTGATAGGCTTTTCAGGTTTTTATAATATGCATAAAGATTTTATAAAAAACAATTCTCGCGGTTACGGTTATTGGATCTGGAAACCGTTTCTTATTTTAGAAAATCTAATAAACATGCAAGAGGGAGATTTACTATTTTATTGTGATGCTGGCTGTGAACTTAATATTAAAGGTAAAGAAAACTTTTTACAGCTTTTAAGCCGTGCTCGCAATAATCTGATTTCTGCCACCCGTGGGGGGAGTGATGATTACCGCTATTCTAAGGTGGATTTAATTAATTTTTTAAATATGGACAAAGACCTGTATCTATTAAAAAAACCACAGGTTCAGGCTGGAGTTTTGATTATTAAGAAAACAGCTAAGGCGCTGGAATTATTCGAAGAATATTATGATATTTGTTCGCAGCACTATAACTTTATTGATGATAGTCAATCTGATACAGAAAACCATATTGGCTTCGTCGAAAACAAACATGATCAATCAGTCTTTAGCTTATTAGTTAAAAAACATAAGTTAATTAATTTTGATATAGATAAGTATATTTTTAACAATAATTTTTTAAACAGGAGTACCTATCCAATTTTTGTAATTAGAAACAGATCAGGTATATCACTTATAAATAATTATATAAATCGCTACCCAGTCTGGTTAGTAAAGATTGTGGGTATTGTAGGAAATCTATTAAGCACTCATCTACCAAGAGTTTATTGTATTTTGAAAGGTTTTTTCCCCGACCAACCTTAAAGTAATTACATCCTTAATATTCTGATTATGTTTCATATAAAAAACACTTTGGCAGAAATAGAGAAGAAACGTTCCTCAAAGAACCTGTTTTGGAGTCTATTGTTGATTGCAAAGGATATATTTTGGATTATCTCACTATTTTTTCATAGGCGGGGTCGCTTTATGATAAAAAACAGAACGGAGGTATTTTTAAAAAAAATATATTACCGTATTTTTGACAGCGCACTTCATGAAAAAAGATTTAAAATCATTGTTCCTTATAGAAATAGAGAGGAACACCTAAATATTTTTATTAATTATGTAAGTACTTTTCTAAATTTATCTCAATCAGATATTTTAGTAGTTTTGCAATCAGATGACAAGCCATTCAATAGGGGTAAGCTATTGAATATCGGGTTTCATCTATGCAATACTGATTCTGATTATTTTATTTTTCACGATGTGGACATGTTACCACAAGGTAAGAGTGATTATGTCTATCCATTTTGTCCAAAACGTCTAATTTCTGGAACAATCAGTGGTAAAGATATTCAGAATTTCCCTAAAAGTTATTTCGGAGGTGTTGTGGGTTTTAATAAAAAAGATTTTAAAAAGGTTAACGGCTTTAGTAATGAATATTGGGGCTGGGGGTGTGAGGATAATGATCTTTTGGTAAGACTGGACTATTTTGGCCTAAAATGTGACTATGGAAATACTCTATATAAAACACTGAATCACGAGCCAAATAATAGCGCGGAATACCTAAACAGTGATTCATATTTACGTAATGTTCATAGGTTGAGTAATAAATACGACTATTCTCTTGATGGACTAAATAGCCTCGATTATCAGCTGGTGGAAACTGTTATTAAAAGCGGCTATACTTTATACAAAGTTAAAATATAATATGATTTCTATTGTTAAAATTAATTTTCGTTTAGGGAATCAAATGTTCCAGTATGCCTTTGCCAAGGCTTTAGCAAAGAAGAAAGGCGGGTTTTTTTTATTGAATGGTACGGGAATGCTATTGAAGCATAATACTGGAGACTCACATCTTTATCGTTTAGGAATCTTTAATATAAAAAATACATTTTGGCACTGGTTAATGTCTAGGTTTCTAAATATTTTAGCAAAAGTTAAATTATATAAAATTACAGAATACAGAGAAGATAATTTTCGCTATACGGGTGGGGTCTTCAAAGAAACAGCTAATTTCTTTATGGGCTATTGGCAGTCAGAAAAATATTTTAATAATATTGAATCTGACTTGAGAAAAGATTTTTCATTTAAAAATAAGCTCAGTTTGGAGGCTGGAGTTTATGCAGATGGTATCTCAAAAGATGATTCAGTCGTCGTTAGTTTTCGTAGGGGAGATTATCTACTGCCTGAAAACAAAAACAAATATACAAATTTACTTGAGACAGAATATTATGAAACGGCAATAAAAAGTATCTGTGAGAAAGTTGATAATCCAACGTTTTACGTGTTTTCTGACGATATTGATGAGGCAAGATTTCTGATTGAGAAAAAAGGTATCTTTAGTAATTACCATGTGTTATTTATTAATATTGCTTCAGATTTGAAACTATCTGACGATCTGCAACTCATGAGTATGTGCAAGAATCATATAATGGCCAATAGTACTTTTAGCTGGTGGGCCGCCTGGTTGAATAGAAGTAATAAAAAGAATGTTATAGCTCCTAAGGCTTGGTTTACCAAAGAGTCAGGTTTGAGTTCTGAAGATCTTATTCCGGATTGTTGGCTTCGGCTGTAAACAATATGAAAAAAGTCTTTATCACATTTGGAGGGCCGACAAAAAATTATCACGAGGCGGTAATACGTATTTGCCGTCAAGCCAAGTCTTTTGATTTGTTTGACGAGATTATAGGTTATACCGAAAAGGATTTAGTGAGTTTCACTGATTTTTGGAATAGACATAAAGATTTTATTAATAATAACCCGCGCGGTTACGGTTATTGGTTATGGAAGCCGTTTTTGGTATTAAAAAATTTAGAAAAGTTGTCGGATGGCGACATCTTGATATATGCTGACGCTGGTTGTGAGTTAAACATCAAGGGAAAAGAAAAGCTTAAAAAATTATTGCTACCGGATAAAGATTTTGTAGTCAAAGCCAATCGTGCCAATAGTAATAGTAATAGTTATACTAAGATGGATGCAATAAAATATTTTGATATTGATTTCAATTCAAATGTTTTGAAACAGGGACAGATGGAGGGAAGTGTTTTAATTATCAAAAAGTCTGTTGCTGTATTAAAATTATTTGAGGAGTTTTATGACATTTGTTCTAATAACTATTGTTTAATTGATGATTCTGCCTCAATTGTTCAGAATCACAAAGGTTTTGTTGAACATCGACATGATCAGTCGGTGTTTACCTTGCTGATGATTAAGAAGGGTTGGTTAGATTATAGTTTGGAGGAATATGTCTTTAACAGTAATAGTATTTTGAGCAATGCTAGTAAAACTTTTTTTCTAATCAGAAACAGGTCTGGTTTAGAACTGGTCAACGAGTACATCAAACATTATCCCTATGGTTTGGTTCAGTTGCTTGGGAGGGTGGGAAAATTATTAAAAAAACATCTTCCAGGAATATATTTTTTTCTTAAACCATATTTTCCAAATCAAAACAGTGTGTCCAGTCCACATTATTTTAATGGTGATACTTTCTTGGCAAAAAATATTTTGGATATTATTAAAAAAGAAAAGATTGTAAATGTAGTGGAAACAGGGACATATTTAGCGGATACTACAAAATTCTTCAGCGAGAATGTTGGTGTGGTTTACACGGTTGAGTGTAATACAGATTATTATATGCGTTCAAAAGCTAGAAATGATCTAGGCAACAACATAAACTTTTTTCTTGGTAATTCCTGGGAAATTTTGGACAGAGAAATAATACCTCAGATTAATGGTAAAACTATTTTTTACTTAGACGCTCATTGGGATAAACCTTGCCCAACACTGCTTGAACTTGATATAATTGCAAAACATGGTATAAAACCAATTATCGTAATCCATGATTTTAAAGTTCCTAATCACCCTGAGCTAGGTTGGGATAGTTATCCTGATTTTGAATATAAAATTGAAAATATTGAAGTGTATTTAGAAAACATTTATGGCAGAGACGGTTATCGCTACGAATATAACAGCAGGGCTTCAGGAGCAAAAAGAGGAGTAATAATAATTTATCCAAAATAAAATAAAAACATGATTGCACTTACCAAATTGGGACAATTGGGACGTTTAGGGAATCAGTTGTTTCAGTATGCATTTTTAAGAACACAGGCCGAGAGGTTGGGGGTAAGGTTCTACTGTCCAAAGTGGATAGGGGATGAGATTTTTGAATTGAATGATGCCGGTGTAAAAGAGGAGACTCTGGGTAAGATTTCTCACACTTATCTAGAAACATTTGGTAAAAAATATGACAGGGAATATATTAGGTTGGCAGATGAAACAGATATCATTGGTCAATTTGAAAGCGAAAAAGATTTTGATCCAGAAGTAGCTAAAAAGTGTTTTGTATTTAGAGAAGATAAGGTGTCTCGCGTAAAAGAAAAATATAAGGATATCGATTTTTCAAAGTGTGTGGGTATTCACTTGCGTTTAGGTGACAAGTTGAAAGAACGCGAGACCAGAATGACTTATTTTGTGCCTAATTTATTTTATTATTTAGAGGCCATAAAACAAGCAGGCCCTTGTGACAAGGTAGTTATCTTTTCTGACGATGAAGTTCATGTTAGACAGTTCTTTGCTGGCCAAGATTTGCCATTATATTTTGTTGCCGGCAATGCCGATTGGGAGGATTTGTATCTGATGACTTTGTGTCGCGATGTTGTTTGTGGGGCCTCAACATTTTCTTGGTGGGGTGGCTGGTTGAATAAAAATCCCAATAAAAAGGTGTTTTTCCCAAAAGAAGGTACATTTAGGCCTTGGGGATTGTATAGAAATCCAGATCTTATTCCTGATAGTTGGATCAAACTTCGTTCGCTTAATTTGTTAACAGAAAATTACTTAGTGGTTACGGCACCACACTGGTGGAGGTATACATTAATAATCTATGGTAGATTTCTAGGTAAGTATGGAAAGAAACTCAAGAGTAGCCACCCCAAGATATATTTTCGCTTGAAAAAATACTTTCCTGATATTAAAACCAAATAACCTAATTATTTTTTAGTTTCTTTAAGAGATGATAAGAGTGAGGAGAAATTCTCTTTAGTGATAGACCGACCAAACCAATGAGCCGGTCTGTTTCTTGGTAAAATTTGTTAAAGAATTTGATATGAAGTCTTTTATTTTGACGTATTTCAATATCGGACAGTATGTCTTTAATCTCTTCGGTAGTAAAATTTTTTGTTTTAGGTAACTCTGTACCGATCTTATTGGATATAGTTAGATTTTTTGACCATTCATTGTAGAATGGGTTTTTTTTGAGCCATGGTTTGTTAATTATAAAATGTAGTATAGCCCCCTGGACTTCTTCTGGTTTTAGTCCTGCTTCGGGAATTAAACAATCTGGATAAGTGTTGTAGAAAGAAGATAACTCTTGCCATTGTTTATAAAAATAAACATTGAGAATAGCTTCCTCCCCAGAGGCACTAAGAGCAAAAAATTTATTACTTAATTTAATTAATGATTCAAAAGTATTATTTTGAATAATATCTGTCGAGAAAGCGAGTACACCAGTATTGAATGATTTATCAGTAAAGTCCAATTGATGTTTCAGTTCGGTAAGGGGTGAATAATTAATCTTCTCTAGGAAAAGATGGATTTTGTTTAGCCATAAACTAGAAAAATGGCGATGCCCTGTGACGGCGTGCAAACCTTTCACTTGGTCAATATTTTCTAGTGAGGCTCTGACAATAATATCAGCATCTAGAAAAATGACATTATCCCACTGCTTAAATTCAGGTGTAAAAATATAGAACTTGGAGAGAACCACTGGTGGCCATTTACCATTGAAACGTTCACAGGGAATAGCCTGGCATTTTTTGATTAATATACCTTTGTCTTTGAACCATTGTAATTTTTCTTCGGGTACCTCGTGAGCGAGAAGTAAAAAATCACCATCCCAGCCAGCGTTAAAATAGGCGCTAGAAAAAAGCTGTTTAGCTTGGTCTAGATAGCTTTCGTTGGCGAGGGTGACTAATACTTTTTTATTTTTCATATGACTTTATGAAGTGGTAAAAACTAGGTGACAATCTTTTGATCATGATTCCTACGTGGCCAATAATTTTATTTTTTAGTGAATCGGAATGGTTTGGTTTTTTTAATATGATAAAGTTTATCACAAAAATTAGTCTATCATAAAAACCGAGGGATTTTACCTTTGGTGGTTTACCTATAATTATTTTATCAGCCAAACTGAGGTTTTTAAGCCACGTCTTTCGATAGGGGTTATCTATGTTCCATGGTTTAATTGGCCCGGCAAAGTGCAGAACATGTGGATTACTATTTAGTAAAACAGCTAATCTTGAAGTAGGGAGAAGTAGAAAATTATAACTATGATCGGAAAGAATGTTTGCACCCTTGGCGAACATAAGATTTAGGATTAGCTGATCAGCAGTATTATTTACAGAGGCATATTTTTTTGCCAAATCTACGAGATTGTTGAAGGAGTTATCGGTGACCATCTTTGTGTCTAAAGAGATTACTCCAGAGTTAAAGGTGTTACACTCAGCTGGTATTATATTTACTGCACTTTTACACAGTTCTTTTTCTTTTTCAGTGTTTGGCTTTAGTAAATCAAATGCCGAAATGTTATTAAAGGGCAGGTCTCTGATTGCAGTCAATCCATCAGTTTTTAACAGGTCAAATATATTTCGTTTAATAATTATGTCACCATCAAAGAAGATGGCTTTGTCCCATTTTTTGATTTCTGGAGTGAAAAGATAGAATTTACTAAAAGCCACCGGGGATACGATACCGCGATAATCGTTTTGTTCTATAGCAGAACACATTTTGATAAATATTCCCTTATCTTTAAACCACTGCAGTTTGTCCTCTGACACCTCGTGAGCGAGAAGTAAAAAATCACCATCCCAGCCAGCGTTAAAATAGGCGCTGGAAAAAAGCTGTTTAGCTTGGTCTAGATAGCTTTCGTTGGCGAGGGTGACTAATACTTTATTTGTTTTCATTTATTTTGTGTTGGGTGTCTGTCTGAAGTCCAAATACTTTATGCGTTCTTGGCGCACTCTTTCAATTGGACGCATAATTACAAGATATATTATTACACCAGATACAATGCTAAGCAAAGCCACCAGGGGAGCAAAATATAAATTATCTTTATTCAAAAATGATAAAACAAATGACATCATCAGCCACTGAGATAGAAAAATTGGATAAGATATATCACCCAAGGCTTTATCAAAAGCGGAGTCTTTGCCTGTTATAAACATAATAGGTAAGGCCAGGCATATTAGGGAAATAAATACCGGTCCTTTGATTGATATATCAAGAGGAATAAAACCAAAAATGAGCACTAAAAACAAGACAGAGAAATTGATAATCAACATAAATATTTTGCTTAAATTTAAGTCGAGAATTTTTAGATATAGATCATATAAAATTATACCTATTAAAAAGAATGACAATTCTGTTAGGAAGAAGTTACCTTGAAAGATGTTGTTTGTTCCAAATAAAAAATAAACTATTAATCTGGAGATAATACTTACTGCCAGCAGAGAATACAAAATTTTTCTCGTTCCCTTGATAATAAAAGGAGCAATTAGATAAAACAATATTTCAAAAGACAGTGACCATGATTGCGGTGCTAACATTGCTGACCAGACAACTGATTCGTTAACGTTAAGATTTTTAATCAGCTCAAGGCCATGGCCGTTGTAACTAAAGAAAAGTAAAATATCTTGTCCTATGGTAGTAATGTTTGAAAATATAAAAATCAGCATAGTCCATAAGTTAATATGATTGAAGTTGTCAAAATAAAAACTTAAACGTAGATCGTTGTGATAAAAGAAATGAGCAAATAAAGAAATAATCATTGTGCCAGACACCACCACTAGAAGAGAGGGGAATATCTTTAATAATCTATTTGAAATAAAAAGCCAGTAAGATTGTTCTCCATATTTTTTGTGTAAAATTAAAGCGATATAGAATCCTGAGATTAAGAAAAAAGTTCGGAAGGCAGTTTTCCCGTCTAGTAGAAAAAAAACATCATGGGTTCTTGTGTGGAAAAATATAATTGATAGAGCTAATAATATTCTTAAGAAACCAACACCGAGTATTTCCTTTTTAATAAAATCTAACATTTTGTTCTTAATATAGACTACTTTTTAAATGGTCTGCAAATAGATGAGATATTATTTAAAAAATGTTTTAATCTTTCTTAAAATAATATACAGGTTTGGCCAGTTTTTTTTGATCTCTATTCCCCAAAAACCTACTTTTCTATCTATGAAAAATGGTATAAGACATAATGATAGATATATTTTTGACATCTGACGATATCTTGATTCAATTAATATTGAAGTTTCATCGGCTTGTTTGACGAGAGTGGTGTGTATATTTATGTTGGCAGGATAATTAATTTTAAGAAAATTTAGTAAACCCAAAGCTATTCCCTGATGATCGTTTATTAAATTTTCGTAATCAACTCGCTGATGTACTAATTTATTTTTTGAAAAGAAGTTAGACCATCCATTATTTTCCTCACAAAGTAATTTTACATTTAGGTGTATTTGTAAAAAATCTATCTTTGTCATATCGAATACTTCTTTTGCGTCACTAACCTCTTTTTTCCATTGCCCTGTCCTTTGAGCAATATATAGAGAAATAGCTTGTTTAATAGGGTCATTCCTCTTGAGATATATATATTGGATGTCTTTGGGAAAGCACGAAATAACTTCATCGGTCGATATGTTTATCTGTTTGGAAATTCTCTCAATATGTAGCCAATGAACTTTACAACCGGACACCCCGTTAGCGGTTCTACTCATTTCATAACTTTGAGCTAGATATCCTCTTAATTCCTCAACGCTGGATATTGTTCCGGAGTGGTCCTGATGCAGTATTTCACTTATTGTTGTTCCAGCAAGGCCAGTATTTTTCAGTAAATTACACAACAAGCCACTACCAGATCGCTCGGAGGTGCACACTAAATAGTTAGTTGTTTGGTAAGAATCTTTCATTATGTGATTTATTTATTGTGTACTGATTTGTTTGGAAAAATAATTGTCTATTTGGTCATTTATCTTCTGCACGAAAACAGAGGTATCGAATTTTCTGGCTTGAGCCAAGCACACTTCTTTGTATTTTTCAGGATTTAGTTCAATCTTTTTAACTGCCTCCACGATCTTGTCTTCATTGATGTCATCAATCAAAATACCTGTTGCGCCATCAATAACACTTTCTTTGTAGCCACCCTCATTGCCGGCAATGACTGGTTTACCAGCAGCCATAGCTTCAACTACCGACATACCAAAATCTTCATCTTGGGCAGTGGCTACAAAACCAATGCATTCAGAATATAGTTTTTTTAGTCCTGAATCATCCACCCAACTTAATATTTCGACGTTGTTGGGTTTTAGACCAATCACGTAGTTTTTATAGGCTTCAAATTGATTTACACCCTTTTCATAGCTACCAACGATAATCAATTTTTTATCAGGCATCTTGGCGAAGGCTTTCATTTGCAGGTGAACTCGCTTGTGATCAAGTAGACGATTAACGGCCAGCCAATATCCTCGATGTGGTCGGTATTCATATTTATTGCACTCAATAGGTGGAAAATCTATCAGAGCATTTTGGTTATAGTATTTTTTGATACGGTCTTGAGTGTTTTTGGAATTGCACATCCAAATACCAACCTTTTTTGAAAAATAAATAGTTAGTTTGCGATGCACCCAGACAAAGATTTCAAATAAAGGTTTTTTCCACCACGATAATAAATTGTTCTTAATATAATCCTTAAAAGCCCAGATCTCATTGAGAGGTGAGTGAACATACCAGAGATTTGGCTGATTGTTAAAAGCAGCTGATACGGCCCAGTCGCCCCCGATGATAAAGAAATCATATTTATCCGTGAGATTAAGGAAGAAAAATCTAACGAAGGCTAATTCGTGGCGAAACGGTGCTTGTTTGGGCACCCAGCCGATAGAATGCATCTTTGGTATTACATCAGCGAAACCACTCCTGATCATCATATTAGGGTCGTAATTGGTAGTATAAATATCAGCGTTTAATTCGCGAGCCAAAATAAAGATGAGGATTTCTGCTCCTCCGACATTGTCCATAAATTGGTGGAAAATAGCAATTTTTCTTGCCCCGCTGAAGGATTTTGTTTCGTTGTTTGTCATTGTCTTCATATTTTAAGTTGTTGAATGTATTTTAATAACTTATATTCAATCCCAATCCTTTTGCGGGGTTCATAATTTTTACTATTTTTCTTTAATTCCCAGAGTACTCAACATAAAAGCCGAGAAAAAAGTTTGAACACCAAGAATAAGAATAGTAAGAGCCAGAATAGCATTTTTGGTCTCATTCAAGGCACCAAAGCCGGACACGATCCACTTTGTTAGAATAAAAGCGTAGATCAAAACTCCCAACAAAGCGATACCAAGTCCGAGAAAACCTGCTCTTTCAATCGTAATGTATTTAAACATACCCTCAACCCATTTATCATTATCCCCCAGATGGGTAATAGCATAGACTTTGGAAAAGCCGGCAAAGAAAATTAGTTGGTAACCCAAAATCATCATGAAAGAAAAAACAAACATCGGGTGAAAGTATAATTGAACATTAAAGAATTTTAAATTTTCAAAATACATATAGAACATTCCCAGTCCACCCAAGATAAAGAAAAATAATCCAGGTGTGAGAAACAAAACAAAAGGAGAATAGAGAAGTATGAAACGTAAATGTCGCCAGCCATCGGAAAAAGATTCCAGTTTTGATTCACCGATTCTTTTGTGATAATGAATAGATATTTCTTCAATTCGCAGTTTGGCTTTAGCCGCCTTGATAATCATTTCTGAAGCAAATTCCATACCCGCCGTATAAAGAGTTATCTTTTTGAGAGCGGCTTTGGTAATAGCTCGAGCTCCACAGTGTACATCACGAACCTTGACTCCAAAGAACCAACGAACTAGTCCGGATAACAATGGACTACCAAAATAATGAAGAAGAGGCATCACATCTTTTTCCAATTTGTGAGCAAAGCGATTACCAATTACCATCTCCGCCCCATCACGCATTTTCTTTACTAGTCTCGGAATATCGGCGAAGTCATAGCTACCATCCAAGTCAAACATACAAATATATTCCCCACGAGCATGTGATAAGCCTTTGAGATAAGCCGAGCCATAACCTCGGCGAGTTTCTTTTAATAAAGTTAGTTCAGGAAAATTAAGTTTTTCTTTTTCAATCAGTTCGACTGAGTGATCGGTGGAGTGGTTGTCTACAATAATTACTTCAGCACTCAAATGATCGTGCCGGATAACAGATTTAATTTTTTCCAGACAAAAAATCACAGATCCCTCTTCATTCAAACAGGGAAGGACTATACTTATTTCTGGATTTTCTGTTATATTTTTCATGTTATAATTCAAAACAATGATTCAGACGATTTTAGGCCTCATTATACTACTCGCCCCATTTCTGTTAATTTTTTGTTTTTCTGATAGAAAACGTGGTTTTTTAATGATTTTTACCAGTTTTGTGGTCTTCCATCTAGGTTTGGCCTTATTTACTCAATACCTCCATATTTTCTCATATTCAGTCGTTTTGACAACTTGTGGTCTGGTTGATTTGATATGTTTATTTTTCTTATTAAAAAAGTATAAAAAGTTCAATTTTAAAGTAAGTTGGTTTTTGTTGGTAGCAATTATGATTGTTGGTTTTGAATTATGGTCAGTTCATTACTCTTATACAGGATTAGTAGCTACCGCCAATGGTAATAGAGCAGTGACAAACAGCTCATATTCTTACCCAATCTTTTCTGATGAGTGGGTAGGATCAGCTCTAGTTGATTATTCAATTACCAATAAAACTTTACCAGCAGTAAATCCATTGTCAGGTAATAGTCAATTTCCAAATCTCCTTGTTCCAGTCTTTTCTTTTTTGGCAGAAATATTTTTAATCTTAAATTTAAATCCATTATTAGATTATTCAATAATGGCGATTGCTTCAGGACTTTTGATCTGTTTGCTTGCTTACTTTTCGCTGGTGTCTTTTGGAGTAAGTGAAGCTGGGGCGCTACTCGCTGTATTGGCTATGCCTTTAATTACCAATGGAGCCAATTTGCCCGGTATTTGGTTTCTCATGCCGTATCTCATAGCGATGATAATTTATTTAGCCTGTTTGTCCGCTACTACAATATCCAACAAAATTATTTTTTATGCTCTAGGTATTTTGGCAGTAATCTTCTATCCACCACTTGTAGTCTTTGTGGCCCCAACAGTTTTGGTGTATTTGTATAAAAATTATTCTCATAAACATTTTCTATACTCAGCTCTGACTGCGATTGGTGTTGTTTTAATTATTATTTTGGGATTACTAATAATTGATAAAAATCTTTTAGTTAAAGTTTGGATGGATGTTTTGTCAAAAATCACTAGAGATAATCTAGTGGGTGGGATTCCCAATTTTAATCTTTTCTATGTCATACCTTTCTATATTTTAATTTTTAGCGCACTGGGTTTATGGCAAGCTTTTAGAAATAAAAATTATTATATTTTGAAAGCTTTGGCTGTCGGTGCCGTCTTTTGGACAGCTTACATGTTTACCAATAAGGTATTAATTATCGATGGGCCACGTGTAGTGGTGATTACCTCAATTCTATTGGTCATGTGTGCTAGCTACGGTTTTGACTATTTAATTGGACTAACCAAACTAAAAGCAGATTCAGCCGAAGTGTCTGGTATAAAAATATTAATGGTAGTTTTCTTTTTGATCATGCTAGCTTTTTATCCTGGCACAGCGTATCAAAAATTGGTCTTGAGAGTAAATAATAGTGGAAAGATTACTAGGGTTAATCCTGCACCACCGATAAACAGATATTTAAATGAGGGTGACCTGAAAGCTTTTTCTGGAATCACTAAACAGACCTTTGTTGCCCCACCATGGAAAGGATTGGTGGTAGGTGTAGCAACTCACAATTATCCTTTAGATTCGAAGCCATCAATTATTACGAATACCTGGCTTAGTTATAGTCAGTTCATAAATCTGCCATGTGGCCAGAGATTAGTTACTGCAAGAAATTATCATTTAAACTATGTCTACTCAGAAAAATTTACTTGCCCTGGCTTTGAATATGTAACAGAGGGAGGGGAAGGGATGGGATTGTATAAGGTAAAATAGTGCTATAAAGGGTGGCAAAAGTGGCCTGTTTTAGCCACTTTTGTCACCCTTTACTTCCCAGGGCTTTTAAGGTAGTATATTAAATAACAGCCCTCCGGGGCGGTTTTAATTAGGTGGGGTAAAACCCTTAAGTTTAATTATAACAATTATGAAATTAGGTGATTATTTGAGAGAAACAAAGGCAGAGTTAAAGCATGTTAGCTGGCCAACCAAAGAACAGGCGATTATCTTTTCTGTTTTGGTAATTATTGTTTCCATTGTAACTTCAGTATTTCTTGGTCTCTTTGATCGAGTATTCGAAACTGTCTTGAAAATTATCATTGGTTAATTTATAAAACTATGTCCAAACAGCAATTACAAGAAGGACGAAACTGGTACGCAATTCATACCTATGCAGGTTATGAAAATGCGGTGGCCAGAAACTTGAAACAGCGTATTGAATCTCACAATATGCAGGAAAAGATTTTCAACGTGGTCGTCCCAGTCGAAAAGAAAATTAAGATCAAAGGAAATAAGAGAGTAGAGGAAGAGGAAAAGATATACCCAGGTTACGTTTTGGTAGATATGATTGTAACCGATGACTCCTGGTATGTTATTCGTAACACTCCACGCGTAACTGGTTTCGTGGGTGCCGGCGTTGTGCCAGTACCACTAGGTAAAGAAGAAGTTGACGCTTTGTTTGCTCGTATGGCCAACGAAACAGTCAAACACAATACCGATTTGGTTATTGATGATACTGTTAAAATCTCTGACGGCCCATTCAAAGACTTGGAAGGACGTGTTAGTGAAGTTGATGACAGTCGTGGTAAGGTCAAAGTTATGGTACTCATGTTCGGTCGCGAGACTCCGGTTGAACTAGACATGCTTCAGGTGAAGAAAGTGTAGCCCCGTTGTAGAATTTGGCATCAAAAGCAAAGCTTTTAAGTAGGCTGGGCAACCTGACCCCATTGAGAGAAGTAAGTTTGATGTTGGAGTGATTTGTTTTGAAAAAACAATGCCAAATCTCACAACCGGGTAAATCCCTTGATTAAAACCTTATTTTAAGGTAATATGCGAAAGCTTCTAGTCCACTAGGACTTAAATATAAACTAAACTATTATGGCAAAGAAAATTATAAAGAAATTGAAACTGCAGATCGCTGCAGGTAAAGCTACCCCAGCTCCACCAGTTGGCCCAGCTTTGGGTCAGGCCGGTATCAACATTGGTGACTTCGTTACCAAGTTTAATGCCGCTACTGCCAAGATGATGGGAGATATTATTCCAGTTGAAATCACTGCTTACGAAGATCGTACTTATGATTTCGTCTTGAAGACTCCTCCAGCAACAAACCTTATCAAGAAAGCTATCGGTATCGAAAGCGGTTCCGGAAAGAACTTGGTTAAGAAGGCTGGTACAATCACTCGCGCTCAACTCAAAGAAATCGCTGAAAAGAAAATGGTTGATTTGAATGCTAATGATATTAACGCCGCCATCAAAATCATCGAAGGATCATGTCGTTCGATGGGGGTTGAGGTGAAGGGATAAGCCTCAACCGGTCGGAGGCCGACGGGCCGAGACGTGCCCAGGCAACTTTTCTCCAGAAAAGTATGCGTGGGTTGAGGTTAAGGGATAAGCTAAATCTAAAACAAAAAACAGTCCGAAGGGGCTGTTTTTTTGTTTGAATAAGTAGAGTTAATGGTTTTTTATACTATACATTCTCTGACGGCCGTCAGAGAATGATAGTGGAAGAAAAATAAATCAACGAGGTTTGATTGTGAAGATTTTTACGTTCTTCTTTATTTCAAGGTGTATTAAGCGAGAAAGAAATTCTTTTGGCAGTGGACCTGGTCCAAACCATAGACTTTGCTGCAACATTTCGAAGTTGAATATTTTTAGTTGATTTCTTAACCAGCCCCTAGTCTTTCTATCTCTCTCGGGTATATCAAAGGAGATAATGGTGTTTTTTGTTGATTTGGAATCAAAAGGTGATGTTATGTATTGTGAAGATACTCTATTTAGTATCTCTCTGCCCTTGCTGGTTATTAACCAACCTTCGTTGTTTTTACTAATACATCCACTCTTGCGTAATCTGTTCAAACCTATACTTAATTTGTTGTTTCCAAAAAGATTGTTTGGATCAGCTCTTAGTAACCTTTTGTATCTTGAGGTGCTTCTACAACTAAATAAGAATGCTAATATGTGATGAGAAACTCCGTTTCTTACTATGCTCATAATTATATTCTATCATGTAGCGACGGCCGTCAGCAAATGTATAGGGAGTTTTTAAAATATTCAAAACCCGATGAGTGAAATTACAACATATTTTTGCCTTAAAGTAGAGGTTTTGTATTGTTTCAAATAGGGGCGTATAATATATTTATTATGACAGAAGAAATAAAATACACCCGTCCTTCTTGGGATGAATACTTTATGAACATGGTGCACGTGGTTGGTCAGCGCGCCACCTGTGATCGCGGACGCACTGGTTGCGTGATTGTAAAAAATAATCACATTATTAGCTCGGGTTATGTCGGAGCACCAGCTGGTTGTACTAGCTGTGATGATGCTGGACACGAAATGAACACAGTTGTTCATGAGGATGGCACCCAATCTCGCCATTGTGTCCGCACTACTCACAACGAGCAAAATGCTATCGCTCAGGCAGCGAGAATGGGGACCAGTACAGAGGGATCAACTTTGTATTGTATGATGACTCCATGTTACACCTGCGCCAAATTAATCATTAATGCTGGCATCGCGAGAGTGGTCGCTGAAAAAGATTATCATGCCGGATCTCGTAGTAAGGAAATATTGAAAGAGGCTGGTGTAAAATACGAATTGCTTAATGAAGAGATGGTTAAGTATGCTGATACAAAATAGAAAACAATGAAAAAAATAATTATTGGTTTAACTGGCCCACTAGCAAGCGGAAAAGGTACGGTTAAAGATTACATGGTAAAAAAATACGGCGCACAGGATTTAAGATTTTCTACAATTTTACGTGATGTAATGAAAAGATTGTCCATCGAAATAAATAGAGATAATATTATTGACCTCTCAACTATTTTGCGTCAGAGATTCGGTCAGGACTTACTGGCCAAGGTTATCGCTGAAGATGCAAAAAATTTTACAGCTGACACTATTGTAATAGACGGCATTAGAAGAATGGATGATGTTAAATATCTAAAAGAAATTCCCGGCTTTGTACTTTCAAGTATTGATGCTGATCCAAAAGTTCGTTTTGAAAGATTGGTCAAAAGGAATGAAAATGTAGGAGATGATAAAAAAACTTTTGAGGAATTTCTTGCTGATCATGAAAGGGAGACTGAGGCTTCAATTCCACCAGTTATGAGGATTGCAAATGTTCATATAGATAACACTGGTACTTTGGAGGAGTTATACGCCCAAGTTGATAAAATAGTAGAAGACGCTAGAAAGTAAGTAAAAGCCCCAAAACAAAACCCGCTTTAAAGGCGGGTTTTGTTTTGGGGCTAATATTAAGTCTATTTTGTCTTTAAAAAAGACCATTTTTTAACGCTAGACTTAATTTTTTGCGCCTTGTCCAGGGTTATTTTTGGGCTCAAAAGGAATATAATTTACTTATTAAAAGCTGGTTAAAGGATATATGATCCCGTTAGAGGCGAAGAGGGGTTGTGTAAAATTTAAATCAGTTTTACCAGATTAACTTAGGCTAGGCAAAAAAAATAATGCCCAAGCCTCTAACGGGATGAAAGTATTCGTTTACGATGAATTTAATCCGCAAGACACTGCTATGATGCAGGCCTTGTATTCTCGCAGTGCTCAGAGTGTGGAAGAACATGTAAAAAAAGTTCGTGAGAGTGGCTCAGGAAAATTTATGGAAAGATTTTATGTTGGCTATGGTCATTCCAGTATTGCTGATTGTGGTAGCACAACTATTTTTTTGGAAGGTGTCAGTATGTTGGTAGCCAAGGCAGTTGAAGATTGGCCACTTTTTTCTGGTCAGGAAACCAGCTCTCGTTATATTGATATGGGTAAGCAAGCTTTGATTGATCCGATTGGTACCAAAGATTCCAAAAAGATTTTGGATCAGTGGATGCATTTTTATCGTAGCAATCAACAGGCGGTAGAAAATCATTTGATTGGAAAATATCCTCGCATGGAGAGTGAAGACGAAGGGGTATATTTGAAAGCCATTAAAGCTCGTTCATTTGATATTATGCGTGGCTTCTTGCCAGCTGGTGTTACCACACAATTTTCTTGGCACACCAATTTGCGTCAGGCTTATGATCACTTAGCCCTGCTTAATCATCATCCCTTGAAAGAGGTGAGAGAAGCCGCTGAAGGAATGCTCAGTAATCTTAAAGAAAAATATGCTAGTAGCTTTAGTCACAAACTTTTTCCCGAGACCGAAAAATACCGTGCGGAAATGATGAAGAAGTACACATATTTTGGTGAGAAGAAATTGGCTAAAGATTTTATTTTCTCCACAAAAATTAAACCGGCCGAACTCCTAGCCTGTGGTTCAATTGTTAAAAATCGTCCAGAGAGAAATATGTTGCCAATTTTCTTGGCGGACCTCGGATTCAATACCTTTGATTTTTATCTAGACTTTGGTTCTTTCCGTGATATCCACCGCCATCGCAACGGTGTTTGTCGTATGCCACTTCTCACTACCAAATTTGGTTTTAATGAATGGTACTTGGAACAGTTACCTATGCCAGTTCGCAAAGAAGCTTTGAAGTTAATCAAAGAGCAAAAGACTGCGATTGCCAAATTGAAGGGCACCAAGGAGGATATTCAGTATTACATCGCTATGGGCTTTAATGTGGCTTGTAGTGTGTCTTATGGTATGCCAGCTACTCTTTATGTGACCGAATTACGTTCTGGTAAAATGGTTCATCCGACCCTACGTGCTGTGGCCCACAAGATGGCAGGGGCTTTGAAAAAGAAATTCCCAGGTATGGCTATTCATGCTGATACTTCACCAAATGATTGGGATATCCGTCGTGGCTTACAAGATATTAAGAAGAAATAAACCCATGGCCAAAAAAGGAAAATTTATTGTCGTTGACGGTATTGATGGATCTGGCAAGGCCACCCAAGTCGGTCTCTTGTTGGAAAGATTGCAAAGAGAAGGTTATAAGGTTAAGAAGATAGACTTTCCTAGATACAATGACAATTTTTTTGGACAACTTTTGGGTGAATGCTTGAACGGAACACATGGCAACTTTGCTGAAGTGTCGCCCAAAATTGCCTCTGTGCTCTACGCTGCGGACCGTTGGGAATCTGGAGAACAAATTAAAAAATGGTTAAAAACAGGACATGTGGTAATTGCCGATAGATATGTCAGCTCCAATCAAATTCATCAGGGTGGAAAATTAAAAGACGAGAAATCTCGAGCAAACTTTCTCAAATGGTTGGACACTATGGAATATGAAGTTTTCAAAATTCCACGACCAGATAAAATAATTTTTCTCCACCTACCTCTAAAGCTCAGTCTCAAACTAATCAATGATAGAAAAAAAGAGAATCCAAAAGAGAGTAGAAAATATTTAGAAGGGAAGAAGGATGTGGTAGAAGAAGACTTGAAATATTTGGAAAACAGTCGAAACAGTGCTATTAAGATAGTTAAAAAGAATAATAG